>Ga0136556_1000150_pt1 | contig 50146 bp, 39 predicted proteins | sample AntRauTorckE6831_FD_104780 | JGI IMG/M metagenome (GOLD analysis project Ga0136556, IMG submission 104780) | Saline lake microbial communities from Rauer Islands, Antarctica - Metagenome Torckler E6 #831 | ecosystem: Environmental > Aquatic > Non-marine Saline and Alkaline > Saline | place... | reverse complement strand
CCGGCTTTGTGGGAAATGCCTCTGGTGTCCAGGCCGGTGCCGGGCCCGACCAGGTTCTGAGGTTGCTCGCCGAGCAAGGCGCAGGCCAGAGCCGCTGCGCTGGTGGTGTTGCCAATGCCCATGTCGCCACCAATGAATAGCTGGGCGTGGTTCTCGACCGCTCTCTGGGCCGCCATATCGCCGGCGTTTAATGCATTTTCCAGTTGCTCCAGGCTCATTGCATCCTTAATGGCGAGATTGTCCGTGGCTGGCGCGATTATCTGATCAACCACGCCCGACAGGGGCGGCACCTCGCCCACTGTGCCGAGATTGACCACTTCCAGCCGGGCGCCCAGCTCCCCGGCCATTACGCTGATGGCCGCGCCGCCGTGGGCGAAATTAGCAATCATCTGGGTGGTGACTTCCTGCGGGAAAGCTGAGATGCCCTCATCGCACACCCCGTGGTCACCAGCGAACACAGATATATAGATGTTGTCCACCGCAGGCGTATCGCTGGCCTGCACGCTGGCCATAGTGATGGCGAGCTGTTCCAGCCGCCCCAGTGAACCCGGTGGTTTTGTCAGCACTGCTTGCCGGCCCCGGGCCCGCTCAGCGGATGAATGGCAAGGCTCGGGGGGTGGCTGTGTCCAGCTTGTGGGCAGGGGCATGACGATGTTCCTGTTGCCGGGAAAGCCGAAGATGGTCCATCGGTGTAGAGACGGTGTCAAGTTGGCGGGCGTCTCGGGTAGACTTGCCGCAATCAGTTCAGGGAGTGGAAATTTGGAAACGTTGGTCGTGCCAGTGATCGTCTGCGTCGCTGCCGTCATACTGGATGGCTTGCTTGGTGAGCCGCGTAAGTGGCATCCGCTGGTTGGTTTTGGCCGGATGGTGATCCGGGTTGAGCGCCGGTTGAATCGTCATCCTGACCAGCCCGCCCGGGCCATGGCTTCAGGCCTTCTGGGTGTTGCCATTCTTTGTGCGCCATTCGCTGTACTGGCCTTTTCCGTTGAAGTCTGGCTTGACGGTTGGCCGTTGGTGGTGGCTCAGGCGGTGGTGTTGTCGCTGGCCTTGTCATTGCGTGGCCTGGCGGAGCATGGTCGGGCGGTTTCCGGGCCTCTGGCCGATGGTGAGTTGGATGCCGCCAGGGAGCAGGTGGCGCGTATTGTCAGCCGTGATGCTGGGGCCCTGGACAGCCCCGGCGTGGCGGCGGCCGCTTCCGAGTCTATGCTGGAGAATGGCGCCGATGCGGTTTTTGCCAGCCTCTTCTGGTTTCTGGTGGCCGGGCTGCCGGGGGTGGTGTTGCACCGGTTGGTAAACACGCTGGACGCCATGTGGGGTTATCGCAGTGCCCGTTACCTGTATTTCGGCCGCTTTGCCGCGCGGCTGGATGACGTTCTGAACTGGATTCCCGCACGGCTGACAGCGCTGACCTACGCACTTCTGGGCAATACCCGGCTGGCATTGCGCTGCTGGCATCGACAGGCGCCCACCTGGGACAGCCCGAATGCGGGCCCGGTGATGGCTGCGGGAGCCGGGTCGCTGGCTGTCACCCTGGGTGGTCCGGCGCCCTATGCCTCCGGCATCAAACACCGGCCAACCCTGGGAAGTGGCCCGGCGCCTGGTGCGGAGACCGTAGATGCGGCCATTCGGCTCGTGCAGCGGGGTGTTGTCCTGTGGTTTGCCGCGTTGGTGGCCGGCTGGCTGATGATCTGGTTGATTGCTGAAGGGCTACAATGACGAACGAGCTGTACCATTCCGTGCCGGAGCACGGCGGCCGCCTGAACCGGGCGGCCAGGCACTGGCGCATTGCGCAGGATCAGTGGCTGGATCTTTCCACCGGGATCAACCCCGACTCCTGGCCGGTTCCGGATATTCCCGCGCGAATCTGGCAGCGGCTACCGGAAGAAGACGACGAACTTCCGGACGTGATGCGTCAGTGGTGCCGAGCGCCGGAAGGTGCCGCCTGCCTGCCGGTCGCGGGTAGCCAGGCTGCCATTCAGACCCTGCCACAACTCTGGTCACCCTGCCGGGTGGGCATTCCGGTGCCCGGTTATCGGGAGCATGGCCACTGGTGGCATAGAGCGGGCCATCAAGTGGTTCCCGTGCTGCTTGAGAACATCCATCACGATGATGACTGGCTGGATGCCCTGGATGTACTGGTCTGGATACACCCGAACAACCCCACGGGGCTGACCGTGCCGGTTGAGCAGTTGTTGCGATGGCATCAGCGACTACAGGCTCGCGGCGGTACCCTGGTGATTGATGAGGCGTTTGTAACCAATACCAGCACTACAGGCATGGCTCCGTTTGCCGGCATCCCCGGACTGGTGGTTCTGCGTTCGTTGGGTAAGTTTTTCGGGCTAGCCGGGGTGCGGGCCGGGGCGGTCATCAGCGAGGATGCGACGGTTCGTGCTCTGGCGAACAGGCTCGGCCCCTGGGCTATGAGCGGGCCGGCGCGGTATGTGATGAAGCTCGCCCTTGAAGATCGGGACTGGCAGGCCCGGGCAGACAAGGTACTGAATCAATCCAGCACGCGATTGCATCGTTTGCTGGCTGAACACGGGCTGGGTAACAGCACCGGCACGGCCCTTTTCCGCTACCTGCGCCACCCGGAGGCAGCACAGATTCAGGACACTCTGGCTCAGCAGGGAATACTGGTTCGATTGTTCGAGAATCCGCCGGCACTGCGCTTCGGGCTCCCCGGCACGGAGGCCGAATGGCAGAGGCTGTCAGCCGCGCTTATCAAATGTCATTGACCAGACATTAACCGATTGTTAGCCTTTGCACGCGTTTTCAGGTGCCCCCGAGCAAAGCTGCCGGGGGTGAAACGGGAAGTTGGTGCGCTCTGAATTCCTTTCGAGCAACTCCGACGCTGCCCCCGCAACGGTAATTGAGTCAACAGCCATCGATTGCGCCACTGTACCTGCGGTACGGGAAGGCGATGGCTGCGGTTCCGGCATACGGAACCGGCTCATGAGCCCGGAGACCGGCCTGATAACACACCGAATGCTGCGGAGGGCGGCAAGGGTGGGTGATGGCCTTTATCCGGGCCAGGAGCTTTCCCGCTCCCCGTTCATCCCATGCTTTCTCTCTCGTAGCCCGAACGTTAACTGTATCGTGCGGGTGTAGCGCGATCTGACGCTGAGAAAGTTATCATGGGTATTTCCAAGGCCTCCCCGGCCATTCTGTGTTCCAGTCTTTCACTGGCCCTTCTGCCGCTGACCTCTGCCGTAGCCCAGACTACGGAATCTGAATCTGCCAATGCTTCCGAGCTTGATCCTATTGTGGTCACCGCCACTCTCGGGCCGAGAACCGTGGGCGAGAGCCTGTCGTCGGTGACGGTGATTGATGAGGAGGAAATCAGGAAAAAACAGGTGCAGCAGTTTTCCGGACTTCTGGAAAGTCAGCCAGGCATCAATGTGGTTAATAATGGATCATTTGGCAAGAATGCCAGCGTCTTCATTCGGGGGCACGACTCGGCCGGGTCTGTGCTGCTGATTGATGGCGTCCGTCTGCGTTCGGCCACGACAGGTGCGCCAGCCTGGCAGTACCTTCCCCCCCAAATGATTAAACGTATTGAAATTGTACGGGGTGGTCGAAGCAGTCTCTACGGGGCAGATGCCACCGGTGGTGTTATTCAGGCATTTACCTTACCTCAACAAAAAGAACCTGCGAGCGGCTGGGTGGAAGCAGGCGCTGGAAACTTTGACAGTCAACAGTACGGTGCAGGCTTTTCGCTTGCAGAGGAAAATACCAAAGTGAGCGTCGGCACTCACTATTATCGTACCGATGGCGCACCAGTTCTGGTGGATGGTGAAGATAAGGAATACGACAACCATTCAACAGTTGCCAGTGCCAGCCACACCTTTGATAACGGCGCGAAAATTGCCGCGACGTTTCTGAATGCCGAGGGTTCAAACGAATTCGAAGGCGGTAAAACGGACTTCCTGTTGCGTACAGCAGGGGCAAGCATTGAGATACCGGTTAATCAATACTATCGGGCGAAATTTCAAGTCTCTGATGCGCGCGACGAAAGCGACTCCTTTCGACCGGCAGATTCTGATAGCCCTAGTGAGTTTGATACACAAACCCGAACCTCCCGGCTGGAAAACTGGTTTACGCTGGGTACGCATGAGTTTGTAATCGGTGCGGAGCAAATGACGGATCGGGTTGACGGCAGAATAATACTTTGGGATGGCAGCACTGGTACCTATGATGAATCCAGCCGTGACAATAGCGCCTTCTTTACCCAGGCCCTGCTGAACTTCGGCCCTGCTGATTTCCACCTGAGCGCCCGTAATGATGACAACGAAGCGTATGGCAACCACACAACCTGGGGCGCGGGGTTGGGTTACCAATTTGACCGTAATCACCGGGTTCGAATGAGTGCAGGCACTTCTTTCAAAGCCCCCTCATTTAACGACCTGTATTATCCGGGGTATGGCGAGCCGGGTATCGAGCCTGAAGAAGCAATCAGCTACGAGCTCGGCTTTCAGGGTCACTATACCAATTGGTTCTGGGATGTTGCACTGTTTCAGAGTGACGTAGATGACCTGTCCCTCCCAAGTCCGTCAGGAGCGGATAGTGTTCCTGAAGCCAGACTGCGAGGCGTTGAACTTGCCAGCGGTCTTGAGGTCGATCAATGGACATTGAAACTGGGTGCCACACTTGGTGACTATGAAGACAGTCAGACCGGGGCACAGTTGCGGCGTCGTGCAGAGCAGTCGATTCGCCTGGACGTTGATCGGGAAATCGGGGACTGGAACTTCGGTGGTACAGCTCGTGCCGAAAGCCATAGGTACGATGACAAAGATGAGCAGGATCGCTTGCCGGGATATGGCCTCTTAGACTTGCGCGCACGCTGGGCCTTTGCCTCGGACTGGTCGGCCAAGTTGTCGGTGGAGGATGTCTTCGATAAGACCTATCAGACAGCCCGTCACTTCACTACTGGCAATCTTTACACCACCGCCGGCCGCACCGCCATGCTGACGGTTCGTTACGACTTCCGTTAAGCGCCAACTCGCGGTGAGGACACTGATATGAGCGGTCTCGGTCAAATCATCCATCGCAGGTGGCTCAGTGCCATGGCGCTGGCGTTTTGCTTATACGCGTTGGTGTTGCCCGCGGCGTTCGGCGCCACGGTGGTCGGTGTGGTTTCCGAGCGCTCCGCCGCGGAAATGGCAGCGGGCGCCGAGCGTTTCCTGGCGGCACATCCAGACCACAAGGTGGTTCTGCGCACCCCGGAGCAGATTTCCCGTCTGGACGGCAAAGCCCTGCAAAGTCTGATTCGTCAGGCGGATGCCCTGCTGCTGGCGGCGGTGTTTGGCGATCAGGTGGGCAGGCTGGAACGGGTGATTCGGGCGCAGTTGGCAGACCGGGACTTTCCTCTGCTTGCCATCAATGGCGACCGGGCCCTGACACGACTTTCCCGGCTGGATGACCGGATGGTTCTGGAAGGCCTGGATAACACCACCCTGAATGACCTGATGAAGGCGCCGGAGCCGGGCGCGGATGTAAAGGCGCACCGGGCAGGATTGCGCGAGCGGTTTCCCCGGCAGGTGCCCTGGCTGGAAGGCCGTGGGCTTTATCAGGGGCGCACGCCGGAGCATCTGGATGCCCTGCTTCGATGGATGCTGGTGCAGACGGGGCTTGACCTGTCGGTGCCGAATCTGCCACCCCGGGCACTGATTCGTTATTACCGCAACGGCGAGGCGATGGAGCAGCCGGCAAATCTGAATTTGCAGCCCGGACCGGTGGTTACGCTGCTGGATCTGGACAGCGGCGATCGCCCGGGTGACCGGGCGTTACTGGATGCCACCTGTGGTGCCCTGGAAGACAGGGGTATCCAGTGCTTTGCCATTCTCTCGCGCTGGGGTGGTGCCAGCCTGGAGGCGGTACGTACCCTGGATAGCGCTGTTGGCCCGGCCACCCTGTCCGGCATTGTCAGCCTGCAGGATTTTACCATTGGTGGTGGTGAAGGCCGCCGCCAGGTCACGGAAGAACTGACGCGGCTGGATGTGCCCGTGATCAAGGGCCTGCGCCTGGCCTCCCGCACCGCCAACCAGTGGCAGTTGTCCATAGACGGAATTCCCTCAGACAAAGTGCACTACAAACTGGCGATGCCGGAGCTTCAGGGTGTCAGCCAGCCCATGGTACTGGCCACGGCTGAACCGGAGGTGATTGATGAAAACACCGGTGTCGCGCTGACCCTGACCCAACCGGTGGCAGACCGGGTGGAAACGGTGGCTGACCGGCTGAAACGCTGGCGGGCCCTGCAGAGCAAACCGAACGCGGATAAACGCGTGGCCATCATTTACTACAATCACCCTCCCGGCCGACAGAATATCGGCGCCGACAATCTGGATGTGCCCGCCTCTCTTTATGAGATGCTGACCTGGCTGAAAGCCCAAGGCTATGACACCGGCCCCCTGCCGGAGAGCCCGGAGGCCCTTACTGACCTGATTCAGGAGCGTGGTGTAAGCCTGCCGGACGACCCCCGCGCCCTGCGAGAAATGGTCGGCGAGGTTGCTTCCATGGATAGCGATACCTACCGGCGCTATCTGGAAACCCTGCCAGCGGTGGTTCAGCAGGAAATGGCCCATGGCCCTATGGGGTATCTGCATGAGCGGCTGGAGCAGGCCCACGGCATGGGCGAAAAAGACCTGGCAACCGGGCTGCTGAACCGTGGTATTCGTGACCTGCGACATCTGATCGAGCACATTCAACATCCTGATCGCAAGAAAGCCCTGACCCGACTCGATGAATACGAGGCGCTCTGGCAGCGTCGACTGAACGAGGGCGGTCACCGGCGGGAACTGGAAGCTGGCAGGGATGCTCTGCTCAGTACCGGTATTCCCGGCCTTCAGGGATGGGGCGAGGCACCGGGGCAGTCGATGGTGGTGAACGACCGGCTGATCTTCCCCGGCTTGCGTTTTGGTAACATCTATATCGGCCCGCAACCACCCCGGGGCTGGGAGGTGGATGAAGAACTGCTGCATGCCAATATGACCTTCCCACCGACGCATCAATACGTGGGCTTTTACCACTGGCTGCGGGATCATTATCAGGCTGATGCCCTGGTGTACCTGGGCCGCCACTCCACCCGGGAGTTCCTGCCCCGCCGCCGTGCCGGGCTGACCGGAGATGATTATCCGGATCTGCTGGGTGGCGACCTGCCACTGATTTATCCCTACATTGTCGACGGCGTGGGTGAGGGGATCCAGGCCAAGCGCCGTGCCCTGGGTGTGATGATCAGCCATCTGACTCCGCCGTTGGCGGCGACCGAACTGTACGATGAGGTTCTGGAACTGCGGCAACTGGTGGAAACCTGGGAGTCCGCCAATGAGCCCGACAGCCCTACCCGGGAACGGGCTCTGGTCATGCTGCGGGAAAAAATCCAGGAACTGGACATCAGCGAGGATCTGGAACAAGAGATTGCCGGTGAGATGGGGCTGTCTGTGGATGAGGTGTCCGTGGATGAGCTGTCACCGGATCTGCTGGTCCACGAAGCCGGCCACTATGTGACCGATATGCAGGAACACTTCATGCCCCTGGGCCTGCATGTGTTTGGCCGTGACTGGGACAAAGACATGGTGGATACCATGTTGAGCTCCATGGCCGGCGAGGCCGAAACTCCGGAAGCCACATGGCGTCAGAATCTCGAAATCTCCCCGGCCTCGGAACGCCAGAGCTTTCTGGCTGCGCTGGAGGGTCGTTTCGTGCCACCCGGCCAGGGCAACGACCCGCTGCGCACCCCGGCGGTATTGCCCACGGGCCGCAACTTCCACGCCTTGTCCGATGACCTGATCCCGACCCGCGTGGCCTGGTCCCTGGCGACGGAGCTGACGGTGGAAACCATGGCAGACAAGGGCCGGAAGAAAGACGAAAGTGATGCCCTGGTGCTCTGGGCTTCGGACACCGTTCGGGATGAAGGCGTAATGATTGCCTTTGGCATGAAACTGTTGGGAATTCGCCCGATATGGAACAGCCGGGGCATCGTGAAAGGGCTGGAACGACTGCCTGCGGGCCCGGACACAGACACCCCGGTGCGTCGAAACGTGGTCTTCACCACCTCTGGTCTGTTCCGGGATCTCTATGAGAGCCAACTGGAATGGCTTGACCTGGCTTCCCGCTATGCGCTCGCCGGAGCCGCGAAGACCATTGAGACGAAACACCCGCAACTGACCGAAGCGCTGGAGCAGGCCTTGTCGGAACTGCCGGAGGCCATGCGCGAACCTGGCAATGAAACGCTGGCAACCAACGAAGTAGCTGCCCGCTGGGTTGCGGATACCAGGGTGTTGCTGGCGGCGGGAGCCTCCGCTCAGGATGCGGGTGCCGAAGCCGCCTACCGTGTCTTTGGTACCGCACCGGGCGCCTACGGCGCTGGCGTCAATCGCCTGGCCACCCGTTCCGGTGCCTGGCAGGACCGGCAACAACTGGGGAATGCCTACCGCCGCCGCATGGGCCATGTGTACGGTAAGGGCAGCCAGGGTGAACCGGCTCATCAGGCCTTCGACCGTCAGTTGCAGGGCGTGGGCCACACCTACCTCGGAAGGGCGAGCCATCTTTATGGCCTGCTGGATAACGACGACGGTTTCGATTTCCAGGGTGGCCTGTCCAATGCCGTGGAGCACCTGCGAGGTGAGCCCCCGCAGAACCAGGTGTTGCAATACGCAGACCCGAAGAACCCGCGTGTGGACTCCCTGCAGCGTGCGCTGCAGGTGGAGCTGCGCGCCCGAAACCTCAACCCGCAATGGCTGGCCCCTCTGATGGAGCATGGTTACGCCGGTGCCCGTACCATGGGCAGCGATTTCCTCGACAACCTCTGGGGCTGGCAGGTCACCAGTCCCCAGGTGTTGCGCTCCAGCATGTGGGACGAGATCAACGATGTGTATTTTCAGGACCGTCATGACCTGGGCCTGGATGACTTCCTGGCCGAGGGGCACAACGTCCACGTTAAAACCCACATGCAGGCCATCGCATTGCTGGCCGTCAAGCGTGGCTATTGGGAGGCGGATGTGTTTACCCGCAAAGCCCTGGCCCGTGACTTCGCCGGCAATATCATCGACCATGGCCTGCCCGGCAGCGGCCATACCCGCCCCGGCCATCCGTTGATGGACTGGGTGGCGGAGCAGCTTGAGCCACAACAGCGAGAGGCCTTCGAGTCCGCCCGCAAGGGAGGCTCATCGGCCTACCCGCCGTGGCCCGCTGCCAATGATGACTGTGGACAACCGGATAACCGGAAGGCGTTATGCTGATTTTCCCCGGACATTTTTCTGTAAGACGCCTGACAGCAATCGCTGCTGCACTTGCTTTGTGGCAGGCACCGGTTTCTGCGGGCGAGGTCTGCGCCACCGACGATGCCGGTCAGGAAGTGTGCCTTGATCAGCCGGCCAGTCGCATCGCAGCACTCTCCCCCGGGGCCACCGAGTTGGTGTGGGCCGCAGGTGCCGGGGAGAAAGTGGTGGCAGTCGTGTCTTACAGCGACTACCCGGAAGAAGCCAAAGAAGTCACCTCCGTGGGCAGCCATACGCGCATGGATCTGGAACGGCTTGTGGAGCTGAAGCCGGATCTGGTGATCGGCTGGGTGACCGGCAACCCGGCGGAACAGCTTGACGCCATAAGAGACCTTGGCATACCGGTGTTCTCCATTGAGCCCCGTACCTTTGAAGCGGTTTCCGGCACGATCGAGCGATTGGCAACTCTGGCAGGCACCGAGAAAGCTGGCTTCGCCGAGGCCGAACGTTTCCGGCAGGGCATTGCCGGACTGGCAAGTGAGTATCAGGGAGCAGAGCCTGTACCCGTGTTCTATCAGGTCTGGGACGAGCCGTTGATGACGGTGAGCGACGAGCATCTGATTGGTAAGGTGATCACCCTGTGCGGCGGGGTGAATGTTTTTGGTGATCTGGAACGCCTGGTACCAAGGATCAGCGCTGAGGCAGTCATCGGCGCCAACCCCGAAGCCATCCTGGCCGGCGGCATGGGCGAGGAAAATCGCCACTGGCTGACCCGTTGGAAAGCGTTTCCCGGCATTGAAGCCACCCGCAAAGACAATCTGTATTTCATTCCGCCCTCCCTGGTGCAGCGCCCGACTCCCCGCATGCTGGAGGGTTCAACACTGTTCTGTGAGAAGCTGGACGATGCCCGTGCCAAACGCTGACAGGAGCCAGTGCCCGTGAGCCGGCCATTGCTGAAACCGTTGCTGGTACTGGCTTTCGTGAGCCTTGCCTCCATGGTGTTGTCCGTGGGCACAGGCAGTGTCAGTGTCGCGCCGGGGCAGGTTCTGGCCGTGATTCTTGGCGAAGGCAGCAACCTGCAACAGACCCTGGTGTTGGAACTGCGCCTGCCGCGCACTCTCTCCGCATTTGCCACGGGCGGCTTGCTCGCGGTGGCCGGCGCGCTGATGCAGGTATTATTGCGAAACCCGCTGGCGGATCCCTACGTGCTCGGTCTTTCAGGCGGCGCGGCTGTGGGCGCATTACTTGCCATGCTGGCAGGGCTGGGCGGTTTTCTGGTTTCGGGGTCGGCCTTTGCCGGTGCCCTGCTCTCAACCCTGATGGTGTTTGGCCTGGCCCATGGTACCGGTAGCTGGACACCATCGCGGTTGTTGCTGACCGGTGTGGTCGTAGCCGCCGGCTGGGGTGCGGTGATCACCCTGATGCTGGCCATCAGCCCGACCCAGCGCCTGCCCGGCATGCTCTACTGGTTAATGGGAGACGTCTCCTATGCCCGCACGCCCTGGCCGGCCCTGGGCTTGCTGGCACTGGTGTGCCTGCTTGTGGCGCCCTTGGGCCGAAGCCTGAATGTGCTGGCTCGCGGGCCCATGCAGGCAGCCGCTCTGGGAGTGGCCGTGCGACCGCTGGAATGGACCATCTACATCCTCGCCAGCCTGCTGACCGCTACCGCTGTGACCATGGCCGGCAGCATTGGCTTTGTCGGGCTGGTGGTGCCGCACATGCTGCGTCTGTTGCTGGGCAACGACCAACGACTGATTCTCCCCGCTTGTGCGTTTGCCGGTGGCACTTTGCTGGTCCTTGCCGATACTCTGGCGCGCATTGTTATCGCCCCGGAACAACTTCCGGTCGGCGTGATCACCGCCCTGCTGGGCGTGCCCACCTTCCTGTACCTGCTGTACCGGAGCCGCTGATGGTTATGAGCAAGCGCCCCATCATGCAGACCCTGCGCACCCGCGAGCTGGTGATCGACATCCCCGGCCGCCCGGACGGCTACCCGCTGGACCTGAACATTGAACCTGGTCAGATCTGGGGTGTTCTGGGCCCGAACGGCGCCGGCAAAACCACCCTGCTGCACACCATCGCAGGTCTCAGGGCGCCCCGCTCGGGATCGCTGTTGCTGGGCGAGCAGAGCACGGCCGCCATGAAGCGCCGGGTCTTATCCCAACAACTGGGCCTGGTTTTTCAGGACCGCCAGGACGGCTTTCCCGCCACGGTCCTGGAAACTGCACTGATCGGCCGACATCCCTGGCTCTCTCCCTGGCAGATGGAAAGTGCTGATGATGTGGCTATGGCCGAGAGGGCTCTGGAAGCCCTGGATGTCCTGCACCTGAAAGACCGTCTGGTGAGCACGCTTTCCGGCGGCGAACGCCAGCGCGTGGCCATCGCCACCCTGATGACCCAGGCGCCTCACACCTGGCTGCTGGACGAGCCCACCAATCACCTGGACTTACACCATCAGGTGGCGGTGATGAACCTGCTGACCGAACGGGCAAAAGCCGGTAATGCCATCTTCATGTGCCTGCATGACGTCAATCTGGCCGCCCGCTGGTGTGACAACATCCTGCTGATGTACCCCGATGGGGAAGCATGCTGGGGACCGGCGGAACACATGCTGGTACCGAATGCGCTGGAGCGGTTGTATAACCAGAGTCTGGCAACGGTGGAAGTGGATGGCGCCCCATTTTTCGTCCCTAAACGAGGCTAGAGCCAGGTATGACAAGCTCTGCCCCGCCGCCCGTCAGCACCAAACTCAGACAAAATGGATCACTCAGGAATGCCGACAGCTAAAGTCCCAGCCGCCATGATCACCGCCCCCGGCTCCGGCCAGGGCAAGTCCATGGTCACCGCCGCCCTCGCGCGCCTGCACCGTAATGCGGGTTTGAATGTGCGTGTCTTTAAACACGGCCCGGATTACCTGGACCCCATGGTGCTGGAAGTGGCCTCCGGCAATCCGGTGTACCAACTGCACCCCTGGATGACCGGTGAAGACGAGTGCCGCTGGCGTCTGGCCGAAGCCGCGAAAACCGCCGATCTGATTCTGGTGGAAGGGTCCATGGGCCTGTTCGACGGCGACCCCAGCAGTGGCGATCTGGCCAAGCTGGCCGGCATTCCCGCTTTGCCGGTGATTGATGCCAAAGGCATGGCGCAAACCTTCGGTGCGGTCGCCTTTGGGCTGGCCCGGTTTGATCCGGAGCTGCCAGTGCATCAGGTGATCGCCAACAAGATCGGCAGTACTTACCATGGCGAATTACTTAAAGGGAGTTTGCCTGCGGGCATCGAACTGCTCGGGGCCATTCCCCGAAACGATGCCATGGACATTCCGGACCGGCACCTCGGGCTGGTGCAGGCCAATGAACTGGACGATTTGAGCGACCGGCTAGATCAGGCCGCCGAGGTGTTGAAAACCGCTGGCCTGGATGCGTTGCCCCAGCCTGTTGAGCTAAGCGCCGAATCCCCCGCTGAGCCTGAGCGCCTGTTGGAAGGCCATCGCATCGCTATTGCCCGTGATGCCGCCTTCAGTTTCATCTATCGGGCCAATCTGGACCTGCTGCAGGCCATGGGCACGGAGCTGTGTTACTTCTCACCGCTGGCGGATACCGAATTGCCAGAGGCGGATGCCCTCTGGTTGCCGGGTGGCTACCCGGAACTGCATGCCGACACCCTCGCGGCCAATGCTCCGATGCTGGAAGCCATCCGCGCCTTTCATCAGGCGGGCAAACCGATACTGGCTGAATGTGGCGGCCTGATGGCTTGTGCGGAAACACTGGTGGACAAGGAAGGCGGCGAACATGCCCTGTTGGGCCTGCTGCCCGGCCGGGCCATTATGGCCGGCCGCCTTAAGGCCCTGGGGTTGCAGAGCCTGGACAGTAACCTGGGGAGTCTGCGCGGCCACACTTACCACCATTCCACGCTGGAAACACCGTGGCAGCCCTTCGCCCGAACCCGAAAACAGGCCGGCTCCGAAGGCGAAGTGGTGTATCGCCAGGGCACCCTGACCGCCAGTTATTTCCATGGCTACTTCCCGTCCGCGCCAGCGTTAGTGGCGGCGATCTTCCGGGGAGAATCCTTTACGTTCAATCACCCATTATCCGAATAAAGGAGTGCCCTCATGCGAGAGCGCGCAAAAGATCCCGAACGCCACGCCAAGCGCATGGCCGCCAAACAGAAAATCATGCAGGAACGGATTGCCCGTGCCCAGAACGAGCAGGGCGTACTGCTGGTGATGACTGGCCCGGGCAAGGGCAAGAGCAGCTCCGGCTTTGGTATGGTGGCCCGGGCTCTGGGCCACGGCATGAAAGTCGGCATCGTGCAGTTCATCAAGGGTGCGTTCAGTACCGGCGAGGAGGCGTTTTTCCGCGACTTGCCCAATGTGGATTACCACGTCATGGGCCAGGGCTACACCTGGGACACCCAGAACCGGGAGCAGGATGTGGCCTCGGCCAATGAGGCCTGGGACATCGCCGCCGCCATGCTCAAAGACGACAGCTACGACCTGATCCTGCTGGATGAGCTGAACATCGCCCTGAAATACGACTACATCGACCTGGATCGGGTGCTGGACGACCTGCAGGCCCGGCCCGAGATGCAGCATGTGGTGGTCACCGGTCGCAGCGCCCCGCAGGAGCTGATCGACCTGGCCGACACGGTGACCGAAATGGGCGTGGTCAAGCACGCGTTCAAGGACCAGGGCATCAAGGCCCAGAAGGGCGTGGAGCTGTAAATGGCCACACTGATGGTGCAGGGCACCACCTCGGACGCCGGCAAGACCACGGTGGTGGCCGCCCTGTGCCGATGGCTGGCGCGCCAGGGCGTATCGGTGGCACCGTTCAAGCCCCAGAACATGGCCCTGAACAGTGCGGTCACGGTGGATGGCGGCGAGATTGGCCGGTCCACCGCCCTGCAGGCCCTGGCCTGTGGCCTTGAGCCTCACAGCGACATGAACCCGGTGCTGCTCAAGCCCCAGAGTGACCAGGGCGCGCAGGTGATTTTGCGCGGGAGGGTGCACGGCAACATGGCCGCGCTGGATTACCATGCCTATAAAGCAGAGGCGATGGCCTCGGTGATGCAGAGCTGGCAGGCCCTGAGCGCCCGGCACGACGTGGTGATCGCCGAGGGCGCGGGCAGCCCGGCCGAAATCAACCTGCGGGCCAACGACATCGCCAATATGGGCTTTGCCGAGGCGGCGGACTGCCCGGTACTGCTGGTGGGCGACATCGACAAGGGCGGGGTGTTTGCCCAGCTGGTGGGCACCCTGGCCCTGATTTCCGAGAGCGAGCGGGCGCGCACGGCGGGCTTTATTATCAACCGCTTCCGGGGTGACATCGCCCTGCTTGAACCAGGACTGGACTGGCTGCGCGAACACACCGGCAAGCCGGTGTTTGGCGTGCTGCCTTACCTGCACGGTCTGGTGATTGATTCCGAAGACAGTGTCGCCGCCGCCGGCACCAGCGAAGCCGGCGCGCTGAAAGTGGTGGTGCCGGTGTTGCCGCGCATCAGCAACCACAACGACTTCGACCCCCTGCGCCTGCACCCGGGCGTGGACCTGATGTTTGTCGGCCCGGACGAACCCATTCCCCCGGCCGACCTGATCATCCTGCCCGGCAGCAAAAGCACCCGCCACGACCTGGCCTGGCTGAAACAGCAGGGCTGGCCCGAGGCCATTCGTCGGCATTTGCGCTATGGGGGTAAGCTTCTGGGCATTTGTGGCGGTTTCCAGATGCTGGGGCAACGGGTGGAAGACCCGGAAGGTCTGGAAGGCGAGGCGGGCGACACCGAGGGGCTGGGCTGGCTGGCCATGACCACCCGCATGGTGCAGGGCAAGCAGCTGCGTTACGTATCCGGCCCACTGAACCTGGCAGCTTCTGGCGGGGAGAACGCGCCCGTCATGAAGGGTTACGAGATGCACAATGGCGTCACCGAGGGCCCGGCCCTGACCCGGCCGGTGGCAACCCTGGAGGGACGCCCGGATGGAGCCATCAGCGAGGACGGCCAGATCCTGGGTACCTACGTGCATGGCCTGTTTGATGAACCCGATGCCTGCGAGGCTTTTCTGCAATGGGCTGGCCTGGAATCCGGCGATGCCCGGTCCGTGGATTACCAGAGCCACCGGCTGCAACAGCTCGACCGCCTGGCTGACCAGGTGGAGCAGTGCCTGGATGCCGACGCACTGAAAAGGCTACTGGGTTTATGACCGATCACGACCAATCCTTCACCGAGGCCCAACGCGAAGGCCTGTATCGCGCCATCTTCGAACGCCGGGACGTGCGCTCGCAGTTCCTGCCGGCCCCCATTCCAGACGACGTGCTGGCCCGACTACTGGAAGCCGCCCACCACGCCCCCTCGGTAGGCTTCATGCAGCCCTGGGATTTCATCGTGATCGACAGCGTGGACGTGCGCCGGCAGGTATTGGACAGCTTCAACGAGGAAAACGACCGGGCCACCGGGAATTACCAGGGCGAGCGCAAAGAGCGCTACCGGAGCCTGAAGCTGCAGGGCATTCTCGACAGCCCCATCAACCTGTGCATCACCTGCGACCGCAGCCGGGGCGGGCCGAACGTGCTAGGGCGCAACTCCATCATGGAGATGGATCTGTTCAGCACCTGCCTGGCGGTACAGAACCTGTGGCTGGCGGCCCGGGCGGAGAACATCGGCGTGGGCTGGGTGAGTATCCTCAGCCAGGATCGGCTGGCGGAAATCCTGCACTTACCCGAACACGTCTACCCGCTGGCCTACCTGTGCCTGGGGTATGTCAGTGAGTTCCTCGACCAGCCGGAGCTTCAGGCCAAGGGCTGGCGTTCCCGCTTGCCGCTGGAGGAGCTGGTGCATGGCAACCAGTGGTCGGCACCATTAACCAACGAGCGACTGATGGCGCGTTTGAAGAAACGCTGAATAAACCAGCTTCCAGGCCCTCTCAATCCTTTATAGGGGGCAGAGACTCAACAAGCTCCTGGAGTTCCCCGGCGATAGCAATCAGCTCCTTGAGTAATTGGGGATTCACATCCACCTGCCCCTCATACTCCGCCAGGTTACGAGCGGAATGGCACTTATCCAATACCCGCCATTTACCGCTTGATAACCCGACAGTGTGTTGCAGACATTGGAAAACGATGTAGCGGCTTTCGGAGCGATAGCCGTGCCACCTCAATGCTGCGAGAGACAGGGCATGTGCGGCCCCATAGGCCAGATAAAACTGGCTGTCAGCAGAGAGTCCTTCAAGACGGGCATCCCGAAGTTTGATGTCGGCGGCCCGGAGCATCCCCTCAAACTCCTTTTTATCCGGATTTTCGACCTTCAGTCGATGGATTTTAACCAGGTTGTCAAGCGCTTCCATGCGAGATCCTTGTGGGTTAATGCTGAAAGTTCAGTTCAATTCGGGGTTGGTCTAACACCCGTGTCACAAAACTCTGTTGTTCCTGAATCCGTTTTTCGAAGTCGGACACGGAGTATAGCGTGGGGTTGATGGTCCGTTGTAGATGTTCCTCAGCAGGCGCCAACAGTTCCATGATGTCGCTATAGCTGAGTTCGTCGCCGATTAACATCAGGTCAATATCGCTTTCTGCATGAGCCTCGCCTTTGGCAATGGAGCCATAGATGAATGCCCTTTTGATATGGTCTGATAGCGGTATCAGAGCTTTTTGAACAACGTCTGCCACGCCAAAGGTTTTTTGAACAATGTTTGCCAGATCCTGAAAAATCGGGTTTTGTGTATTTGCCCGGTAGTGATTCTGGTTGCCTCGGGATGTCATGCTGACCAGCCCTGAGTCAGTTAGCTTGCCCAGCTCTCGCACGACGGATCCCCGGCCGATCTGCGCCATGCGCATCAACTCGTTAAGATAGAAGCTTTGGTCCGGGTGACCATAAAGAATGGTCAGCAGGCGTTGTTGAGTTTTGGTAAAAAGGGCGTCACCGATACTTGTGCCGGGCATTGGTATGCTTGTCTCTATTTAGAAGTCCTATTCTGGGTACTATAGTCCCCATATTGGGTATTACAAGTCCCAATATGGGTATGATGAGTCCCGGAATGGGTACAGCGGGCGGCATAGGGCATACAGACAGAGCAGTTAAAAGGAGCCAGCATGCAATTCTCTACCCTCTACGACCAGGCACTGATTCGCAAAGGCGGTGAGGCTGCCCTGCAGGCTCTGCTGCCGCCGGTGACCGACAAAAGGCGTTTGGTCGAGATCAGCGACGACCGCTACTTGTCCGAGATGACCCGCTGCATCTTCAAGGCGGGGTTTGTCTGGCGGGTGATCGAGAACAAGTGGTCGGGTTTCGAAGCGGCCTTCGACGGCTTTGTGCCCGCCTATTGGCAGCAGGTGCCGCCGGACGTGGTGGAAGAGCTGGCGAAAGACGAGCGTATTGTGCGCAACCTGCAGAAAATCCGCACCGTGCCCGAAAACGCCCGGATGATCATGGATGTGGTGAATGACCACGGCAGTTTTGGCCGTTTCCTGGCCGACTGGCCCAGCACCGATCAGGCCGGGTTATTGCTCTATCTCAAGCGCAACGGCTGCCGGCTGGGTGGCAATTCCGCCCAGTATTTTCTGCGCCGCGTGGGCTGGGATGGCTTTATCCTGTCCCGGGATGTGGTCACGGCCCTGACCCGGGCGGAGATTCTGGATGCGTCGCCCACCAGCCAGAAGGGGCTGAAACAGGTGCAGGCGGCGTTTAACCAGTGGCACGAGGAAACCGGGTTGCCGTTCAGCCACCTGTCGCGGATTGTTTCTTTTACTGTAGATAACTGAATAGGTACTGATGGAGCCTGACAGTTTGAGGTGGGTCTTTCCAAAACACGCTGTGAATACGTCCCTGTAGCGCTCGAGCTCCGCCATCCATGGCTCCGCACGGTTTTGGAAAGACCCACCTCAAACTGTCTTCCAGCTGCGGAGTCAGCCGTTTAGAGAAACAACAGCAGCACCAGCTCACTCAACACCACACTGGCCCCGAGCGCATCGCCGGTATAACCACCCAGTTGGCGTTTAAGATAAGCCCCCCAGAAAAGTGCCACCAGCAGCACCGCCGCCAGGGTGCCGGTAATCAGGAACGGCTGCCAGAATGACAGGGTGCCCGTCAGTACCATGACAAAACCGACGGCGGCCAGCAGGCGTGCGGTGGAGAAGCCGTCCGCCACCGGCTTGGATTTGCTCTTGTCCGGGTCGGTCACGTAGTTGAGCGTGGCCATCAATAGCAGAGGCGTGAGCCGTGCCACCGCCGGCGCGGCCAGCAGTGCCAGCCAGAGGTGGTCGGCTTCGGCCAGTAGCGCCACTTTCAGCAACAGCGCCATCACCAGGGTAACGGTGCCGTAGGTGCCGATACGGCTGTCTTTCATGATCGCCAGGCGTTTTTCCACCGTGTAGCCCCCGCCCAAGGCATCCACGCTGTCGGCCAGTCCGTCTTCGTGGAAGGCGCCCGTCAGGAACAGGTGCACGATCACCACCAGGATGATCGAGACCAGTGGGCTGAAAGCCAGGCTCAGCAGGCCGTACACGCACAGGTAAATGACGCCCAGCAGCAGGCCGACCAGGGGGAAATACAGGCTGCTCTGGTTCATCAGGCGCTGGGAGTAATCAATACGCGCCAGCATGGGGATGCGGGTGAGAAAACCCACGGCCAGCCAGAAGGCCTGCCATTCGTGTTTGAAGCTCGGCTCGGTGGGCATGGGCGTCTCCGGGGATTGGTGAAAACGCCCATTGTACCGGTTAAGGGGCCATGGTGAATGTTGTCAATTCAAGGCATTGCGCAGGGCTGTCCATGGTGGGATTACGCCATGCGCTTCATGATCCGGTCACCGAGCATGTGCTGGTGCGCCAGCGCGGCGGCCACGTGCAGGCCGATCATCACCCAGAGGGCATTGGCCAGGGCTTCGTGCAGGTCTTCGCCGCTGTCTTCCAGCCATTCGATTTCCGGGCCGTAGCCAAAAAGCGTCCAGCCAAAGAAGCTGACGGTTTCGCCTTCACCCAGCGAGGTGGCCAGGCCGGTGAGAGGCATCAGGATCATCAGGGCGTAAAGTGCCAGGTGCCCCAGCCGGGCCATGGTGGCCCAGTGTGCTGGCGGTTGCACTCGTGAACGATTGAGCCCGCGCCACAGGGCCCGAAACAGTACCAGGGCAAACAGCGCCAACCCCATGCTCTGGTGCCAGGCCATCAGCGAACGTTCGGACAGGCTGTGTTCCAGTGCCTCGAACCAGACCTCGCTGGCCAGCATGATCAGAAGCAGAACCGCCATACCCCAGTGCAGGGCACGGGCCACGGCCCCGTAGCGGTTTTCGGTATCCATCAGTGTCATGAGTCATCTCCTTGGGCACAGGCAGGAGCATGGTTTGCGCCCTGCCTGTGGGTGAACCCATCAATCCCGGCGGCCGCCTCGAACCGGGGCGCCGTAGCGATTGAATTCCTGTTCCCGCATCAGGTTGTTTTCGGCATCCCGCAGCCGCACCAGGTAGGTGCCGTCCTCGGTTTCGTCCACGGAAACCTCGACCCCCGGCCCAAATCGGCGAAGCGCCTGGCCATAGGCCATGATGCGCATTTCCTCGGTGTTATACTGCTTCATGTCTGACTGCATCCGCTTGTCGTCATCGCGATACTCGTAGCGGTCGTCGTCCCAGTAATCGTCGCTAGCCGACACCAGCAACGGTGCAGCGCTGAGCAGGGCGGCTGCGGACAAAGCGGCAATTGTCGTGGTCTTTTTCATGACAGAACTCCTTGTTGATTGAACCCATTGAACCGCGATGGTTGTCATCGCTGGTTGAGAGTTATTGCAACAGGCAAACGTCGCAGAAATGTCTCGGGCGGGCGGCGACTTTGTCGCAAATTGTCTCAGCGGCCGGTATTGCGACATTTTTTGACAACCTCATGCCCAAGCCAGGCGCACAGTTCCCTATAATCGGGGCATCAGTACACAGAGGGAGTGACCCGTGAACGCCACGTCCACAATCCTGGTGGTCGACGACCACCGCGACATTCGCGACCTGGTGGGTCGTTATCTGCAGGAGCACGGCTTGCGCGTGTTGCTGGCGGATAGCGGCGATGCCATGAAACGCCAGTTGAAGGATCACGTGGTGGATCTGGTGGTGCTGGATATCATGATGCCGGGCGACGACGGCCTGACGCTGTGCCGATACCTGCGGGAACACACCGACTTGCCGGTGATCTTGCTGACCGCGATGAGCGAGGAAACCGACCGCATCGTGGGGCTGGAAATGGGTGCCGATGATTACTTGACCAAACCCTTTAACCCCCGGGAATTACTGGCACGCATCAAGGCGGTATTGCGCCGTGCCGTCGCCCTGCCACCCCAGCGCAGTCCGATGGCCGGGCAGTGTCTTTGCTTTGAGGGCTGGAGCCTGAACGTTGACCGGCACCAGTTGACCGATCCCGACGGTGTCGAAGTGTCGCTCAGCACGGCGGAATACAAACTGCTGCTGGCGTTTCTGGAACACGCCGGTCGTGTGCTTTCCCGGGACCAGCTGATGGATCTGACCCTGGGCCGGGATGCCGATGCCTTTGACAGGAGCATTGATAATCACGTCAGCCGCCTGCGCCGGAAAATGGACCCGGACCCACGTCATCCCCGCCTGATCAAGACCATCTGGGGTGGCGGCTATCAATGGATTGCCAATGTTGAAGAGGTCTCGGTATGAGAATCTGGCCTCGACGCGCAGCGGGGCAGTTGGCGCTGCTGCTGGTTCTGGTGCTGCTGGTGGCGCAGGTCATCACCATTGCCATCCTCGCCGGTGAGCGCCAGGGCGCCTTGCGCAGTGCCAGCCTTGAGCACGTATTGCAGCGAGTGGCCGATGCCCATGCGTTGCTGGACACCACGGACCCGGAGCGCCAGGAGCGGGTTTTGCGAGCGCTTTCCAGCCCGACTCTGCAGCTTTCTATCGATGCAACGCCCTACCTGCCCCGCGATGAGGATTCCGCCATGGCCGGGCGGTTGGCCCGGGAGTTTGAAGCGCCCCCGACCGGCATGCGCGCCACCATGGAGGCGGACGAAGAGGAATGCCTGCCTGATCGTTATCGCAACCGTGAGGAAGATCATGACCGGGACGATGACGATCATGATGAGGACCACGACGAAGACCATGATGATGAAGACGAACATCACGACGACGAGTACCACGAAGAGGACGATGACCGCCACGAATGCCCGCCCATTCTGACCGCCTCGCTGCCCCTGGCGTCCGGGCAATGGCTTAACGCCCGGGCCCAGCCACCGGCGCCTTCATGGCTCTGGCTCAAGGCGACCCTCACCAGCGTGGGTATTACCGCTGTGCTGCTGATGCTGACGCTGTTACTGGCTATCCGTCGCATTCTGCAGCCGGTGAATGAACTGAGCCGGGCGGCCCAGGCGTTCGGCCGGGGCGAAACCATCGAGATACCGGAGCGAGGCCCCGAAGATATCCGGGAAGTCACCCGCGCGTTTAATCAAATGCAACATCAGGTCAGTCGGGCACAGCAAGACCAGTCACGTTTGCTGGCAGCCCTGGCTCACGATCTGAGAACACCGATCACCTCCATGCGCCTGCGGGTGGAAATGCTGCCGGAAGGCGAGGATCGGAATCGGCTTCTGGATTCCCTGCGGGAGATGCAGCAACTGGCGGAGTCCACGCTGGATTTCATTCGCGGCAGCACCACGGAGACGCATCGCAAGTACGACCTTGAATCGTTGCTGGACAGTCTGTGCGGAGATCTGCAGGAGATGGGGCTGGCGGTAACGCTGGCTGATGGCCCCAGGTGTGTGCTTCACGGACAGCCGGAAGCGGCCAGGCGGGCTCTTCGCAACCTCATCGAGAACGCGGTGAATTACGGCGAGCGGGCGGACGTATCTCTCAACTGCTCGGAGTGTGAAGCAATTGTGACCATCATCGATCAGGGCCCGGGTATTCCCGAGGCGGAATATGAGCGGGTGTTCCAGCCGTTTTACCGCCTGGAACAGTCCCGCAGCCGGGACACCGGCGGTGCCGGGCTGGGGTTGGCCATTGCCCGTACCCTGGTCCGGGCAATGGGTGGCGATATCCAGCTGGCACGTGGCCCCTCCGGGCAAGGGTTGCAGGTAACGGTCACTTTGCCCAGGGGCGCAGCTTAAGCCTTATTTTCAGGTGGAGAACCCTTTAATCCAGCCAGTCGCCTGGCCGAGGCGTTGTAAAGTGTCTGATGCGTTGGGGAGGCGGGCAATGGCTCTTCGCCTGCTGGTCGGTGAGCAGGACATAGTTCTCCCTGTGCGCTGTACCGAGTGGTTGAGCGCCTTTCATCGTGAAGCACGACAGGTTATCCGAAGCTTCGACAATCAAGAAACTGTCGGAAGTTTCCAGCATCCAAAGCCAGGCGTTTCGATTTTCCTGCTCCAGTGTGCTGAAAAAGCTGAAATGCGTGAAATCCCGTTTCGAAAATAACAAAAACTGTTCACTGAAATTGATCATGCCTAACTGGCCGTGAGCAGGGATATGCTGTTCGGCCGCCGCCAGAACATTTCGGGGGGTGCGCAGTGGTTCAAGAATGCGGTATCCCCAGGTGGTGAACAGCAGCCAGCTGAGCATCAGGCTCACAAAGAATCTTGCCAAGGCATTCGAACGCCAGAAGCCAACCAGGCCAATCAGCCAAATTAACCCGAGACCGAAAACAAGCGTGCCCGCCTCGTGCAGATGTGAGAGGTCCTGGGTGTAGTCGGTGATTTTTGCCACCAAGCGCGGGTGATCGTTCCAGGCCAGGATTCCGATGGTTATCAGAGCAATGGCCAGTAAGCCATGTGCCCCCGTCAGAACGGGTGAAAACCATCGCGCGGGTTTCTGCTTAGCCAGAATCGGCGCCAGGGTTAGCGCCAGCAGTGGCAGGGCCGGCAAAATATAGACCCCCCGTTTGCCGGGACTCAGGCTGAAAAAAGCAATGACCAATGCGACCCATGCCAGCATCGTCAGACTCACGGGTTGGCGGCGAAGGGTTCGTAACAGTGGGCGTGACAGTGCCAGGAGCAACAATGGCAGAGGAAACCAGAGCGTGGGGACAACACTCGATAGATAGTAATGCCAGGGATTGATGTGGCCCCAGGAGTCGGCATACCGTTCGCCAGTTTGCTTGAACAGGATGTTGTTCCTGTAGGCCAGGGCTTCTTCGGTGCCCAATTGATTGACATGCAGAGTCATGGGGATCAGCCAGGCAGCCACAACCAGAAGCATCACCACGGGACCTAAGGCGCATCGCCAGGTCAGACTGTCAGAAAATCGGCTGGTATCCTGAAGTTTCAGTGCAATGATCGGCACAAACAGCAGAGCGGGCAAAAAACCGACGCCCTTGGTGATGATGCCGAGACCCATGAATCCCCAGGCTGTGAAGTACCACTTCCATGATCGTCGGATAAAAAAGTGATAGATCAGGCCATAACAGGCGACCATGGTCCAGCAGGCTACCATGGCATCAATTTGTGCCCTTTGAGCCTGAACCAGAAACTGAGGGGCCAGTATTAGCAACAAGGCCGCGAGGGCGCCAGTGCGTTGGTTCCACAAACGGCTGCCAAGATCAAACACCAAAGCGAGACTAAGCAGGCTGCACAAGGCGTTGGGCAACAGGAAAGCGAGCTTCAGGTTGCCGGTGAGCCAGAAAAACGCGGCGATGCTCCACATGAACACGGGTGGCTTGTCCGGATAGAGCTCGCCACCCCTCATCGGAAGCAACCACTGGCCAGAGGCCACCATCTCGCGAGCGACTTCCGCAAAGCGTGGTTCATCGGCCGGCCATGGAGAGCGCAAGCCAATGCCGCTGAAGATCATGATCGCCGTGAACAAAAGTAGTGCCAGCATCAGCCGGTTGCGGGGAATATTATCCAATACGTCAGGTAACAGTGGGGTATGTGCGGGCATAAGCATTAAGAAGAGCTCAGGATGGGTCGGAGACCGGCTGTGCAAGGGATTGATTCCGTTTTGTCTGGTAGAGATAGGCGCCGATGGCGGAAGCCAGAATGAAAAGAATCACGCTGACCGCCAGTTGATAACGGTTGGCTTGGCCCACGCCCGCTCCGGCAAGGGCGAATACCAGCATTTGTGGTAGGTAACCAAGCGTGCTGCCCGCCAGAAACGGTAGAAAGCGAATTGAAGAGCAGCCCGCGACAAGGTTGGTCAGCAGGTTGCTGCCGACCGGTAGTAGCCGGACCATCAGAACTTTCAGCAGGCTCTGTTCACGGAAAAGCTCGTTGAACGAGTGCATTCGATGCCCGAAACGTGTTGAAAGCACATCTTTAAACAGCCACCGAGCCACCCAAAAACAACCCGTAGCGCCAATAGCGGCGGCCAGGGTTGATATCACAACTCCCTGCACCTCTCCTAGAGCAAAGCCCAGCGCAAAAGCCAACAGTTGTCTGGGGCCACCAATCCCGGTGAACAGGCCGCCGGCCAGACAAACCATAATCAGGCCACTGACACCCTCATGGTTGAGGTAGCTGGCCAGTTGAACCTGGTCGCTTACTAATTCGAGCCAGCCATGGTTCACTGCCACGTATCCGGTCAGGGCCAGCAGTGCAAATCCGAGCGAACGCACGACTAGCAGCATTTCAAGCCTGCTCCTTGGAGAGCGTATCGCTGGTGTTGTCCGTTATGCTGGTGATCTGTGCAGAACGGGTTCGGTGGATCAGCCACATTACGCCAATCATATCGAGGATGCCGGCCCAGACCCGATTCCAGGCGTTGTACTTTGAAAGCCCGGCTACCCGCGGGCGATGATTGACAGCGACAACAGCTATGTCACCGCCAAGGCCTTTGACCAGGGCGGGAATGAATCGATGAGCGTGATTAAACCAGGGTAGCTTAAGAAAGGTGGACTTCGGAAACAGCTTCAGGCCACAGCCCGTATCCGGAACCCCATCATGCAGAAAGACGTTGCGAACACGGTTAGCCAGGCGAGACTGGAAGCGTTTCCAGGCGGTGTCTTTGCGATAGACACGGTAACCGGCGACACAGAAATCCGCGGCCTGTGTTTGTAGCTCATTGGCTTTGTGCAGGAGTGCGGGTATGTCTGTCGGGTCATTCTGGCCATCACCATCCATAGTGATGATTAGCGTGCCGTGGGCCTGATGAATGCCCGTCGCCAGTGCTCCGCTTTGTCCAATGCTTCGCTCATGCCGGACCGTTATAAGCCGGCCGCCCAGGCCATTAGCGGTGCGTATAGCCGTAGTGAGCGTACGGTCGCTGCTGCCGTCATCCACCAGTACGACTTCGAAACCGGGATGATCACGCATAACATTGAATGTTTCAGTCAGCAGGGTGGCGATGTTGTCCTGTTCGTCTTTGGCGGGAATTACCACTGACAGAGTATGTTGCCGAGCCATTTATCCGATCTCCCAGAGTATGTCGGGGCCAGAACCCCGGTGTCTGGAAGTGATTATCGGTTGACAACCTTAATTGAACCTTAAAGGGCTGGCAGGGGGCGTTATCCTGCGGGCAGCCAGATGTGCACACACAGCCCCGGTTGCCCGTCGGCCCGATTGGCCAGTGATAACTGGCCGCCATGCAATTCGGCGATCCGTCGGGCAATGGCCAGCCCCAACCCGGCGCCGCCGCCTACGCGCTGATCGAGCCTGACGAATCGGCTCAATGCCCGTTCCCGCTCGGTCTCGGGAATGCCCGGGCCCTGGTCGCACACCGTGATCGAGTAGCCTTCTCCCGACGGAGACAGGTGCGTGGTAATGGTAGTGTGTTTCGGGCTGTACTGAATGGCATTGGCCAGTAGTGAGCGCATCAGGGTGTTCATCAGTGCGTTGTGACACGGCACCAGGGCCTGGCCGTCGGTGTCGTCTTCCAGGGTTGGCTCGATGTCTTTCCTGAGTGCCAATGGCACTACATCTGCGATGCTCTGCTCGATCAGCGCGGACAGGTTATGGGGCGCCGGCTTGCCGTCCAGCCCGGCATCAACCCGGCTCAGCAGCAGCATCTGCTCGACCAGGTGCACCATTCGGTCCACCGCGCTGGTCAGGCTGCGGAATTGTTCCGGGTTATCCGCACAGGCTTTCTCGAGGTTGAGTCGCAACACCGACAGGGGCGTGCGCAATTCATGCGCAGCATCGGCCGAGAAGCGCCGCTCCCGCTCAAGCGCCAGATTCAGGCGTTTGAGCAGGCCATTGACCGCCTGCACCAGTCCGGCTACTTCTTTGGGGGCCTGGCGGTCATCGAGCGGATGAATGTGTTCCGGTGCCATGTTCCGCACGGGCGCTTCCAGCCTGCGCAGAGGGCGGAAACTCAGTTGGGTTGCAGCAATCACGGCCAGAGCCAGTAATGGCAGAGCGATCAGCAGGGGCAGGATGTTACCCAGGGCCAGCTCCTGGCTCAGTTCCTGGCGGATGTCCTCCCGTTGGGCCGTGCGAATCCAGAAGCCGGTCTCCGGATCATGAAGGGTAAAGGTTCGCCAGCGGTAGCCGGTGGATTCCGCCCAGGTGTAACCCGGCACCAGGCCTTCGCTATCGTCGGCTTTCAGGGTGTCGAGGACAGGTTCTCCTTCGGCACTCCAGACTTCGAACGCCAGTTTCTTTTCATACTTGTGGCCTGCGCCGTTGGGCAGAACTTCGTCCCGGTCCGCCTCCAGTTCGGCGTCCGGGAGGCTGGTGTCAGGTAACTGGAGCGTGTCCCGCAACGTGGTGGCGAGCTGGTCTGCAGACTGGGTATCAACAAGATGGCGGACCACGCCCTGCACAATCCTCGTGCTCTGGGCCAGTTCCGCATCGAACAGTTCTTCGAGTTCGTGGTTGCTCTCCACATAGCTCCAGCCGGCGGCCACCATTGCAATCAACAGCACGGCCGAGGTCACCAGCAAAATCAGGGTGCGGGTCAGTGACATGGTTCGGCCTCTGCCGCAGCGCTGTCCAGCAGGTAACCGACGCCCCGCACGGTACGGATAGTGCTCTTGCCAACCCGGCGGCGCAGGTGGTGAATGTGCACTTCCAGAGCATTGCTTTCCGCGCCCGCTTCCCAGCCGTACAGTTGTTCCTCCAGCCGGCGGCGGGTCGCTACCTGATCCGGGTGGCGCATAAGGTATTGCAGGATCTGGAATTCACTGCGCGGGAGTGTGTTGGCCTGGTTGTCGAGAATAAGCTGACCGGTGTCGGTATTCAGTGTCAGGCGCCCCACCTGAAGTCCGGACAGGGAGGGCCCATTGGCACCACGGCGGGTCACAGCCCGAATGCGTGCCTTTAGTTCGGCCATGGCGAAAGGCTTGGTGAGGTAATCATCCGCACCGGCGTCCAGGCCCTGGAGTTTCTCATCGAGTTCGGTGCGGGCGGTCAGAATGATGATGGGCGTCCGGTTACCTTTTTGCCGGGCTCTTCGCACAACCTCCAGGCCATCGAGTCGCGGGAGGGTCAGGTCGAGAATGATCAGATCAAACGAGTCTTCCACGATGGCGTTCACCGCCTGTTGGCCGTCGTCCAGCCAATCTACGGTGTTCTGGTCCTCGCGCAGCATGTCCAGCATGGTTTGCGCCAGGGGGTGATCGTCTTCTACCAGCAGTATTCGCATCGCTTGCGCCCTGTCTACCCTATTGCCCTAGAGTCTGCCACAGAAAGCTTAAGGCGAGCTTAAGAATTCTGTCCGGTTTCGTTAAGGGTTGCTTAAGCCCTGGGCTCTACTCTGGCATTCGTGATGAAAAGGCATGAGGCCTTCTTTCGATTGCTGGAGTGCAGCCATGACTGACCCGATGACAATATCCGCCTGTTGCCCACCGGAGTCCCCGGACGTGGTGCCCGTGTTCCGGTGCGCCGGTCGCTGGCTCAGTGAGATTAAGGCCGATACCGAAACCGCCGCCAACACCACCGCCTTTATTCGCCGACGCTTCCTGCAGGCCTATGGCGCGGAGCCTGTGTTGCGGGTGCCGGGCCTGTTGGCGTTGACCACGGCCCAGGGCTCGCTACTGGCGGCCGTAGGGATTCGCAATGCCGGCCAGGAGCGGCTGTTTCTGGAAGATTATCTGTCGACTCCGGTGGAAACGGTCATGCCGGCGCCGGGTCAGGATCGCCGCGACATCGCTGAAATCGCGCATCTGGCGGGTGTCGAGGCGGGCGTGAGCCGCTACCTGTTTGCGTCCCTGTCGCTGTGGCTGCACAACGCAGGTTTTCGCTGGGTGGTCTGTACCGGCACCGACCAGCTTCGTAACAGCTTCCACCGCCTGGGCATTCCCACCCATATGGTGGCCGACGCCGACCCTGCCCGCCTTGCGGACGGCGGTGCTGGCTGGGGACGGTACTACGAGCACCAGCCGGTGGTAATGGCCATTCGGGTGGCTGACGGCATGGCGGCACTGGAAAACGGTGGTCTGCTGAAGCTGGTGCGGTCCGTGGCGCCGGCAGGCATAAACCCGGCAAATGGAGGTGAGCTTTATGGCCACCTTGCCTAAACTCTTTCAAACGCAGGCGCGGAAACATCCAGAGCGGGTGGCGCTGCGGGGAGCCGATGGCTCGCTCACCTACCGCCAGATGTGGCTGGCCGCCGGAGAACTTGCTCAGCAATTGAAAGATCGTGGCCTTCGACGGGTGGGGCTGTGCGGTGACAACTCCGTGGCCTGGGTACTGGCGGACCTGGCGTGCCTGATGGCGGAGGTGGTGTGTGTGCCGGTGCCGGTGTTCTTCTCCCAGGGCCAGATGAATCATTTAACCCAACGCGCGGCACTGGACGCCCTGCTGTTCAGCGACGCTTCGGCACCGAAAGCCGCCCAGTCGCTGGGCCACGGAGTGTCGCTGCAATCCCTGCCGGTGTTTCCGGCTCCGGCCCGGATGCCGGAAGAAACGGCCAAGATTACGTTTACCTCCGGCAGCACCGGCACGCCCAAGGGTGTGTGCCTGTCCGCGAGCCAGATGACGGCTACCACCCTCGCGCTGAAAGCGCGTTTGAAGCACGTTGAGCTTGAACATCACCTTTGTGTCCTGCCCCTGGCCACCCTGCTGGAAAATATCGCCGGTGTTTACCTGCCCCTGTTGATGGGCGCTACGGTGACCGTTGCCCCTTTGAAGAGCCTGGGCATGAGCGGCAGCAGCGGCCTGTCGGTGGCGCGACTGGTGGCCGGCATTCGCCAGCATCGACCGCATTCCATGATCCTGGTGCCGGAGCTGGCGATGGCTCTGGTCAGGGCGGCGGAGCAGGGCGAACTGGATGGCAATCGCTTCCGCTTTCTCGCGGTGGGTGGTGGTCGGGTGTCTCCGGCTCTGCTGGCGCGAGCTGACGCGGTTGGGTTGCCCCTGTACGAAGGTTACGGTTTGTCGGAATGCGCCTCTGTAGTGGCGTTGAATGTGCCCGGCGCGACCCGCCCCGGCACCGTCGGCCAGCCACTGCCCCACATAGAGATGCGGGTGGACGACCATCATCGCATTCTGGTTCGTGGCAATACCCACCTGGGCTATCTGGGGGACGCGCCGGCACCTGAAAAGGGCGGTGAGCGCTGGCTGGATACCGGTGATTTGGGGTCGGTCGCCCCGGACGGCTTCCTCTCGGTCAATGGCCGGGCCAAAAATCTGTTGATCACCAGCTTTGGCCGCAACATCAGCCCCGAGTGGCTGGAAAGTGAGCTGATCCAGGCCGTGGGCGCGCAGCAGGCGGTGGTCTTTGGTGATGGTGATGTTCAGCCCTATGGCCTGCTGGTGCTGGAGGGTGACCGTCCGGTCGACCCGGTACGACATGCCCTGACCCGCCTGAATCAGCGTTTACCGGACTATGCCCGATTGAGTTCGGTGTACGTCCGGCCCCAGCCCCTGACGGCCAGTCAGGGGTACATCACCGCTAACGGCCGGCCGGTGCGCCATCGTCTTCACGCGGATCTGCCCGTTCTGATGGCAGATGCCTTCCATCTTCGCCTGAATCAACCAGGAGCCGAGTCGTCTTCTATGGCTTCTTCCAATACCCACTGTCAGGAGTTCTGATCATGACGTTTTTTGAGCAACTGCAATCTGAAACCGCCGAGGCCCGGGCTCGTGTCACCGGCGCGCCGGTGATTACCGCCATCCGCGAAGGTCGTTTCAATCTCGAAGGCTACACCTGGTTCCTTACCCAGGCATATCACCACGTTAAGCACACGGTACCGTTGATGATGGCCTGCGGTGCGCAACTACCTGCGCGGCTGGAATTCGTGCGCAAGGCTCTGGTGGAGTATATCGATGAAGAATACGGCCACGACGAGTGGATTCTGGATGACCTGGTTGCCTGCGGCGAGGATCGTGAAGCCATCCGCAAAAGCCAGCCCGACCCCAGCATAGAGCTGATGGTGGCCTACCTGTACGACGCCATCCAGCGGGGCAACCCGGCCACGTTCTTTGGCATGGTGCAGGTGCTGGAGGGTACCTCCATCGAGCTGGCCACGCCGCTGGGCAAGGCAATCCAGACCCAGCTGGGCTTGCCGGACGAAGCCTTCAGTTACCTGTATTCCCATGGAGAGCTGGACCAGGAGCACTTCGAATTCTTCCGCAACCTGATGAATGACATCACCGACCCGACCGATCAGCAGGCCATTATCGAAGGTGCCCGGATGGTCTACCGGCTGTACGGCGACATGCTGCACAACATTCCGCTGCAAACCGGTACCGGGGAGTCCGAACATGCAGCTGCGTGACCGCACCTTACTTTTGCTGGGGGCGTCGGGCGGCATTGGTCGGGCTTTGGTTGAGCCCCTGCAGGCAGCCGGGGCCCGGGTTATTACCGCCTCCCGCCAACCACAGAACCAAACACCCCGGGCCGGGGTGGTGACGGCCCACCTGGATTTGGCCGCGGACGACCTGGACCAGCAGCTCGAACGTTTGAGCGAGAATCATCCGGACATCGACGGGGTTATCCACTGCGCCGGCCAGAACCGCTTTGCGGCCATCGACGAGCTGACTGTGGCCCAGATCGATGCGCAACTGGACGTCAATCTGCGCTCGGCCATGTTGCTGGCCCGGCACTTTGTGCCCCGGTTCCGGAAATCGGGCACCGGCGCCCTGGTGTTTGTCGGTTCCACCTTCGGCAGCATCGGCTTCCCCGGTTATACCGGTTACTGCGCCAGCAAATTCGGCTTGCGGGGCTTCAGTGAGGCCTTGCGTCGGGAACTGGCGGACACGCCGGTGCAGGTGGTTTATGTCGCACCGCGCACCACCCAAACCGCCATGAATCCGAGCGCGGTGGAAGAGCTGAACCGCGCCCTGGGTAACAAGATGGACGCCCCGGAAAAGGTGGCCAGCAACATTCTGGCGGCGATGCGAAAAGATGAGAGACGGCGTTTTCTGGGCTGGCCGGAAAAGGCTTTTGTGGTGATCAATGGTCTGTTCCCCAAGGTGGTGGATAAGGCCATGTTGAAACAGTTGCCGGTGATCCACCGGTTCCTGAAAGGAGGTGTGTGATGATACGAACACTGATTCTGTCTTTCCTGGTGATTATGACGACACCGGCCTGGGCGGCGGACATGGCATCCGAACTGGTCGAAATCCAGTCACGCTGGGATGAAATCCAATACCGGTTGCCGGAGGATAAACAAGAGGCGGCCTTTGAAAAGCTCGCCAGGGAAACGGAGCAACTGGTAAGCGGTTACCCGGACAAGGCCGAGCCGTTGATCTGGCAGGGCATTGTGCTGAGCACTTATGCCGGCGCCAAGGGCGGACTGGGTGCTCTGGGCGTGGTGAAGGATGCGAAGACGGCACTGGAGAAGGCGATTGAGATTGATCCCGATGCCCTGAATGGTTCGGCTTATACGTCCCTGGGCAGCCTGTATTACCAGGTTCCGGGCTGGCCTCTGGGCTTTAGCGATGACGACAAGGCAAAAGCCTACCTGCAGAAGGCGCTGGCGCTGAATCCGGACGGCCTGGACCCGAACTATTTCTTTGGGGATTTCCTGCTTGAGCAGGACCAGCCTCAAAGGGCCCGGGTGTACCTCCAGAAAGCGCTGGCCGCGCAGGCCCGCCCGGGGCGATCCATTGCCGATGCCGGGCGTAAGCAGGAAGCCAAAAAGCGTCTGGACCAGATCTGACGGTCATACTCGATGATGGTGTGGAGTTATCGCTTCTATAAGAAAACAGCATTTCACCTTTTATAGCAATCAGGTATATGCTTAGAGCATAATTCAGTAATGCGACGACTATACAGGTGAACACAATGACTCAGCCCATCGTCCAGCACTTTTTCGACGAACCCACCAATACCTTCAGTTATGTGGTGCGGGATCCAGACAGCCAGGCCTGTGCCATTATCGATTCAGTACTGGATTTTGATTATGCCGCCGGTCGTACCGATGTGCGTTCGGCGGATGAGATTATCCAGTATGTGAACGACCACGACTTGTCCGTGAAGTGGATTCTCGAAACCCATGTACATGCCGACCACCTCTCAGCTGCGCCCTACCTGCATGAAAAACTGGGCGGCAAGACCGGCATTGGCGCGAACATTACCGTGGTTCAGGATGTCTTCGGCAAGGCCTTCAACGCCGGCACCGAGTTTGCCCGGGACGGCAGTCAGTTTGACCGGTTGTTTGAGGAAGGCGACACCTTTGCGATTGGCAATCTGGAAGGCCGGGTATTGCATACGCCGGGCCACACCCCCGCTTGTCTGACCTACGTGATCGGGAACGCCGGTTTTGTGGGAGATACCCTGTTCATGCCGGATTTCGGCACCGCCCGTTGTGATTTCCCCGGAGGCGATGCCCGCACCCTGTATCAGTCGATCCAGAAGGTGCTGTCATTGCCGCCGGAAACCCGTCTGTTCATGTGCCATGACTACGGCACGCCGGACCGTGATGAATTCCTTTATATGACCACCGTAGCCGAAGAGCGTGAGGCCAATATCCACGTGCACGAAGGAGTCAGTGAAGAGGAATTTGTGAAAATGCGTTCCGAGCGGGATGCCACCCTGGACATGCCGCGGTTGATTCTCCCGTCCGTACAAGTAAACATGCGCGCCGGCCATATGCCTCCGGCCGAGGATAATGACCAGGTTTATCTGAAGATCCCTATCAACCTGTTCTGAGCAGCGCATGAACATTAAACGCTATCTGCCCATTCTGCAGTGGGCACCGCAGTACGGTCGTGATCAGGCCACCAGTGATCTGGTGGCCGCCGTCATCGTGACCGTCATGCTCATTCCCCAGTCACTGGCTTACGCCCTGCTGGCCGGATTGCCGGCCCAGGTGGGCTTGTATGCCAGCATTCTGCCGTTGGTCATCTACGCCGTCTTTGGTACCAGCCGAACACTTTCCGTGGGCCCCGTGGCCGTCGCTTCGTTAATGACGGCGGCGGCACTGGCACCGCTGGCAGAGGCTGGAACTTCGGCTTACATTGCCGGAGCGGTGCTGCTGGCAGTGATGTCCGGCATCATGCTCACGTTAATGGGCATTCTGCGGCTTGGCTTTCTGGCGAATTTTCTCAGTCACCCGGTAATCTCCGGTTTTATAACCGCCTCTGGTATCGTTATTGCGGCCAGTCAGCTCAAGCATATTTTTGGTATTCAGGCGTCTGGCCATAACCTGGTCCAGATTATCCAGTCCATTCTGGTGTCTATTGGTGACACCAATCTCTATACGTTGGCTATTGGTGTCGGTGCCTGGGCATTTTTGTTGCTGGCGCGTAAACATGTGAAACCTCTGCTCATCGGGCTCGGGGTAAAACCGAAACTGGCCGACATTCTGGCGAAAACGGCGCCGATTCTGGCTGTTGTAGTGACCACCCTGATCGCGTGGCTTTTCGGTTTGAGTGACAAAGGCGTGCGGTTGGTTGGCGAGGTGCCCTCCGGGTTGCCGGAATTCACCATGCCGGGCCTGGACCCGGGGCTGTGGTCTCAACTGGCGGTGAGTGCGCTGTTGATCAGTGTTGTGGGTTTTGTGGAGTCGGTGTCTGTGGGGCAGACGCTGGCAGCCAAACGCCGGCAACGCATCGATCCGGACCAGGAATTGATCGGCCTGGGTACCGCCAACCTGGGCTCCGGTTTTTCCGGCGGCATGCCGGTAACCGGTGGTTTTTCCCGCTCAGTGGTGAACTTTGACGCAGGCGCGGAGACACCCGCCGCGGGAGCCTACACGGCAGTGGGCATTGCACTGGCAACGCTTTTCCTGACCCCGGCCATTGCCTTCCTGCCGCAAGCGACACTGGCGGCCACCATTATTGTTGCGGTGACATCACTGCTTGATTTCCCGGCACTGGCGCGCACCTTTCGTTATTCCCGCCCGGATTTCGGCGCCATGCTGGCTACCATTGTGCTGACCCTCGTACACAGCGTTGAGGCAGGCATTATCGCAGGCGTGGCGCTTTCCATCGGTCTGTTTCTGTACCGTACCAGCCGGCCGCACTGTGCGGTGGTGGGTCGGGTTCCGGGCACCGAGCATTTCCGGAATGTGTTGCGCCACGATGTCGAGCTTTGCCAGCAGGTGACCTTTCTGCGCGTGGATGAAAGCCTGTACTTCGCCAACGCTCGTTTTCTGGAAGAAACCGTGATGGATCTGGTTACCCGTGAGCAGGAACTGACCGATCTGGTAATGGTGTGCCCGGCGGTGAATCTGGTGGATGCCTCGGCGCTGGAGAGCCTGGAAGCTATCAACGAACGTCTGAAAGATGCCGGTGTGCGATTGCACCTGTCTGAGGTGAAAGGCCCGGTGATGGACAGGCTCAAAGGCACCGAGTTGCTCGAGCACATGGGGGGCAGGGTTTATCTGAGTACCTATGAGGCCTGGCAGGATCTGGCCGACGAAACTCTCCCGGCCTAGAATAGGGAGAGTGATCCCCTTGACCAGAAAGGCGGTATGTGTGAACAGGGCTTTCGCAGATACCCAATTCTGATACCGGTGAACCATCATGGGAATGACTGAGAATTTGTTGTCCACCGGTCAATGGCTGGTGACAGCCGTAATGTTTGTCTTGATCCTGATCGCAGCGATTCGCAGTGCGGACTGGAAGGCGTTCCGAAACGACAATGCCACACAGCATGCGTTTTTTGGTGCCGCTGTTGCGCTTGGGTTTGTCTGGCAGCTGCGGGCCGGTATTTCGCCTGGCCTGACCATTCACATTTTCGGCCTGACGGTGATTACACTGATGCTGGGCTGGGCGCTGGCGGTACTCAGTGGCTTGCTGGCCCTGGTTATCACTGTTGTGACGGGCCGTGAGCCACTGGTCATGTTTGCTGCTAATGGCCTGATTACGGTGATGATTCCGGCACTGGTCAGTCATGGCATCATGCTTTGGGAGCGCCGACGGAATTTTCGTAATTTCTTTGCGTATATCTTCTTCTGTGGCTTCTTTGGTGCGGGGCTTTCAGTAGCGGTCGCCGGCGTGGCTATGTGTCTGCTCCTGTGGACCAGTGGCACCTATACCTTTGACAATCTGGTACACGAATACATTCGTTACCTGCCGCTATTCATGCTCCCCGAAGGGTTCATCAATGGTGTTTTTGTGACCGGTTTGATGGTGTTCCATCCGGACAGGCTCAGCACGCTTGACCAGCGCAGGTATCGCTGAACGACGCAGCCTCAGTTGATATCGCACGGCTCCGAAACGGCCTTCAGGTCGTCAGCGTTCGTGTTCTGGCGAACCTTTTCCTGCCAGGCGTCGAGCCAGGGCAAAACATCGGCCGCTGGCATGGGCCTGGCAATGCCAAAACCCTGCACCTGATTACAGCCCATCTCCCGCAAGATGCCGGCAAGCTCCATGGTCTCCACGCCTTCCGCCAGAACCACACGGTTGAACCGTTGCGCCATGAAGATCACGCTCTCAACAATGGCCCGGTCGCTGTCATTGGCCAGCATGTTCAGGATAAAGCTCTTGTCGATCTTGATGACATCCACTGGCAGAGTGCGCAGATAGGTCAGAGACGAGAAGCCGGTACCAAAATCGTCCAGCGCGACCTGCACCCCGAGTTCCTGGCAGTGTGAGAGTACGTTGCTGGCGCGCTTGGTGTCTTCAAGCGCGGTGGTTTCCAGGACTTCCAGGGTGATCTGGTCCGGACTGACTTCCGGGTGGCTTTGCAGGTAGCTGTTCAGGTACTCGGCAAAACTCCGGTCGATCAGGTGGGCAGAGCTGATGTTGATGGAAACCGCCAGGTTTTTACCCGCTTCCCGCCAGAGATTCATCTGATAGATGGCTTCTTTCAGTACCCACTGGCCCAGTGGGATTTCCAGGTGGCTGTTTTCGACAGCCGGCAGGAATTCACCGGGCGGCACCAGGCCTCTTACCGGGTGGTTCCAGCGGATCAGGGCTTCGAAGCCGGTGACCTCACAATCCGCCATTCGCACCTGTGGCTGGAAGTGCAGCTGGAATTCCTGATTGTCCAGCGCCCGGGTGATCTCTGTGAGCTGCTCGCGCCGAAGTCTGCGCGAGGCGTCCTCGCCCGGGTCAAACACCTGAAACTGATTGCGGCCTTTCTCTTTGGCGGAATACATGGCCTGGTCGGCATGGCGGATCAGGGCTTCGGCGTCAGTGTCATCGTCGGGGTACAGCGTGACCCCGAGGCTGGAAGTCAGCGAGATAGTGGAGTTGTCTTCAGTAACGATCGGTTCGCCCACGGTTGCGAGAATGCGTTGGTAGACAAGCTCGCACTGGTCGCTCTGGATCAACAGCACAAACTCATCCCCACCGATACGGGCCACGGTATCGCCGCTGCGAAGCGCTCGCACCAGGCGTTCGGCAGTGGTGCGCAGAATCTGGTTGCCGGTTTCCTGACCGTACTGGTCATTCAGTGCCTTGAAGCCGTCGATATCCAGATAGCACACAGAGACCGAGTTTTTCTGACGATCCGCATGGTTGCAGGCGGTCCGCAGGCGTTCTTCCAATAGTTGCCGGTTGGGCAGGCCGGTGAGGCCGTCGTAATTGGCAGCCCGGTCCAGTTCTTTGGCGTGGTTCTTCAGGGCGGTAATGTCGGAAAAGGCCGCCACGTGGTAATAGCGTCCGGGTTCGTCCAGATGCACCCGGCTGATGGACAGCAATTCAACAAACTCTTCGCCGTTTTTGCGACGGTTCCAGACCTCTCCGCGCCAATGGTCTTCTTTTTCGATGGTCTGCCACATGGAGCGGTAGTATTCCCGGGAATGCCGTCCGGAACTCAGAATGGACGGGTCCAGCCCCAGCACTTCCGAGCGACTGTAGCCGGTAATACGAGAAAAGGACGGATTGGCATCGATAATCTGGTTGTTGTGGTCGGTAATGATGATGGCTTCGTGGCTGCGATCAAAAACGCTGGCCGCGATGCGAAGACTCCGCTCACTGTTTTTCCGGTCGGAAATGTTGGTCTGGACCACCACAAAGCCGGGCTTTACGCCTTCACGCGCACCAATCGGCACGCAATAAGTGTGCACCCAGTAGGGCGTGCCACTGGCTGTGTAGTGCAGCAGATCTTCTTCGAAGGCATCGCCACTGAGGACGCGCTGGCGAATGGATTCAATAGTCTGGGGAGCGGTATCCGGCCCGGTGAGAATGGCTTCCGGATGCTTGCCGATTACGGTGTCGAGGGCATAGCCAGTATGAGTCTCGAAGGCCTGGTTCACCCACTCTATGCGGCCGGAGGCGTCAAGCACCAGAACCATGTTGCGGGTGGCTGTGGCCACCAGTGCCAGTCGCTTGAGATCGATACTCGGCAACGGCTGAAGAGGTTCGGAGGCTGTCGGCATAAAGGACGTATTCCGGCTGTTGATGGTTGTGGCTGCCCCTCCGTCCTTGTGAGATTGTTCTTCGACGAGATGAAGAACGTACGTCCCTTGCAAAATGTTTGCAGAATCGTGACAGCGTCGGATCCTACCTGATCCGTTGGCCGATAACAGGGGATCAGAGCAATTATTAGTTGATATCAGTCAACTTTGGGGCATTCAGGCAGGTTGTGTACGGGATGGCTACTGACGCCAGCGGGAATGTTTCTGCAGTTTTCGCTGAAGCGTTCGTCGGTGCATGTTCAGGGCACGTGCAGTGGCTGAAATGTTGCCCGCATTTTCGTTAAGCACCCGCTGAATATGCTCCCATTCCATCTCTTCCACTGAGGGCGGTTCTGCCCGTAAATCCGGTGGCGCTTCCAGCGGTTCAAAGCCACTGATCAGCTGGCTGACATTCACTGGTTTGCACAGGTAGTTTACGGCGCCCCGGCGCATGGCCTCCACAGCGGTGGCGATGCTGCCATAACCGGTGAGCACCAGAACATCCAGATCCGGGCGAATCGTCAGAAGATTCGGCAATAATTGCAGACCGCTTTCACCGGCCAGGTTCAGATCCAGAACGCAGCGAGTGACCGGATTGTGCTCAAGCGTATTCAGGGCCTGTTCGTGATTGTAACTGGTAAGCGCTGTTATGCCCTGGCGGGCAAGGGACCGTGCCAGTATCTGCACAAAAGCTTCGTCGTCATCAATAAGCAGCCAGGTTTCCACTCAGTAAACTCCGGATGGGTTGTCGCCGGCAATCGGAAGGTCGATCACCATGGTGGTGCCTGTTGTTTCGGCCCGGGCGCGGAGATGTCCGCCCAGTCGCTGAATGGTGGCATTGGAGAGGAACAGGCCGACACCGAGGCCGTTCTGGGAATCAACGATGGCTTCACCGGGGATGTCCTGCAATGTGGTTTCAAAGCCATTACCCCGATCTTCCACGATCAGCTCCAGGCGGTCAGGTTCCGCCAGGCGGGTGCTCACCGATACCCATTGAGGGCTGGCGGTAAGCGCATTGGCCAGCAGGTTCAATACTGCCTGATCGAGCGTTGCATCAATGGCTACTGTCGCTGCAGGGTTTTGTTCCGGCCAGTGAATCGGGCCGGCTGGCCAGAGTAAGGTGGCGGACTCCCGCAGCCGCGCTACCCATACGCTTACCGGTAGTAACTCAACCTGGGCTGTTTTGGCTTCTACGGCGGCCCGGGTGAGTTGTTGCAGGTGCTGGCTGCACAGATTCAGTTGTTGTTCCATCAGATCCAGATCGTCGGTCAGTTCCGGTTTGTCTGGACTGTCGACCTGGCCGCGAATTTCGTCCAGCAGGAGTGTCATGGTGTTCAGTGGCGTGCCCAGGCGATGAGCCACGGCGGCAGCGGAAAGCCCGAGGGAGATAATCTGTTCATCCCGCAGGCGGTTCTCCCGGAATTTCGAGAGCTGGCTTTGTTGCATACGCAGGCGCCGGGCCAGAGTGCCGACCACCAGCAGCAGAATGGCGGCGGTCAGGGCAAAGGTTACCCACATGCCCACCAGATGTAATTCGGCCAGGTGCCCGGCGTGGTGGTCGCCCTGGGTTACCGGCGCGTGCCAGAGCACCAGTGCGGTGTATACGCCAATGCCGGCCAGAGTCAGGGCAATGCTGTGGCGTATAGGCACCAGAATGATGGCCACGGCAATGGGCAACAGTAACAGCGATACCAGAGGGTTGGTGTAGCCGCCCGTCAGATACAGCCAGAAGCCGGTCAGTAAGAGGTCGGCTGCCAGGGTGATGCTGACCGCAGTGGCAGAAGATGGCGGGCGCCGACTGAACCAGAGCCAGCCCAGCACCGCCAGTACCCCGTAAAGCAGGCAAAGCAACAAGGCTTCGGCCCGGTAGGTCAGGGCAATAATTGCTTCGGCTGCAGCAATGGCAACCAGTTGCGTGGTAATCATGGCCAGGCGCATGCCCAAAAGATAGCGGGCAGCCTGACGAAAACCGGTTTGCGAGTGAGTAAGCCATTCCATAGCCGGATTCTACCAGTACCAGGGCGTCTGTGGGGTAAAACTGCTGTCAGTGTTCGAAGTAACAGACCAGTTGCTGGCTGACAACATCGCCCTGCAATTGCAGGGCTTGTGCACTGAGGTCATGCATGCTGACGGCCTGATGAGCGGCGTCGGCATTGGTAGCCAATGGTTCGGCGGCCGGGAGTTGCTGCGGCTGGTACTGGCAATGCCGGCTTTCCGGAAACAGAGCCGCATAGGCAGTGCCGGTTTCCACAAGATCCTGGAAGAAATGCGAGCCGTAGGACAGGTCTGGCACCATTTCACCAGCTTTTTCAGCAACTTCTACCAACGCGGCGACACCAGCAATATCCGGGAACCGGACGGGGACGCCCAGGTTCGGGCTGCTGGTGCCCCAGCGGCCGGGGCCGATCAGCAGGGTTGGCTGATCCCCTGAACGCACCTTCTCGCCGACCAGTCGGGCGACCTCATGGCGCTGTGGCGTGGTGAGCCCGGCGTACACTGAGGCATGCACCCGAATCACCCGCTTTATGCGTAGGTTGATGTTGCCGCCCATGAAATGGCCCCGGGTGCGGAACAGGATCCGGTTGTCGGGAAGATTGTCCGGAATGTGCACCGGCCCGGTCTCACCAATGGTGGCCAGCGGGCGGCACTGAACCAGGTTGAAGGCCGGTTCTCCGTCGGCGTCCAGGTGCAGGGTGAACTCCACATCCACCGGGTGCTGGTAGGCCGACTCCAGGGTTTTTAGCAGACTGGATAAACGTTCGATAAAAGCACTTTGATGCACCAGAGGCCGAAAGGTAAGGCGCCAGACCGGCCCTTTCAGGCCAATCTGCTCGGCTCTTGTGGTCGCGGCCCGGTCTATTTCCGCCAGATGGGACATGGGTAAGCCAGCGGTATTTTCGAGAACCTGGCTCAGAGGGCGGGTTGTCAGGGCGCTGTCCTGAAGATCCAGCAGATCCACCAGGTGTTGGGAAAACTGATAGCTCTCGTCCTGATTGCGGAAAGGTTGTCGGGTGGGATGGTCCAGTGCCATTACGCAGGCATGGTCGCCCTCAATCCGATCCACGGCCCGGGTGCCCAGCCCCATGACCAGCCGCACCATACCGGCTTTCGGTTCCATGTTGCTGTCCCAGGCAAAGGTGTTGCGCGACACGCCAACGCCGGCTGCATCCGGCAGGTAGTAACGGCCGTGAAATCGTCCGTTCACCCGCTGAATCAGCAGGGCCATGGGTTCTTCCCGCTGGTCCAGTCCTCGTTGGCGGCGGTACACCAGGGCGTCTTCGCTCATGGACGAGGCGTACACCTCCCGTATGGCATTTTCCAGATCTGTCAGCCGTTGTTCCGGCGAGCCCTGATTAACCACAAACACGCTCTCGTATTTGCCGGCAAAAGCGTTGCCGAACCCATCTTCCTGCAGGCTGGAGGAACGCACCAGTATCGGATACTGGCCGTAGTGGTCGAGCAGGCGTTCCAGTTCTGCCCGAATTTCCTGCGGAAAGTGGCCCGCCAGTATGCCTTCCCGCAAGGCGGGTGCTTCGGTGAGGTAACCGTCCTCAGAACGCTGACGCATGATCGAAGGCCAGAGCCCGTTGTGGACAAGAAAGGCGTAGTAGGCGTCGGTGGCCAGATAACTGGAGTCATGCGGTTCCAGGTATTGTTGCCAGAGTTCCGGCTGTTCGCTCAGCAGAATGTTGCGGGCAATCAGCATGCCGGTTGCCTTGCCACCAATAGAGCCACTGCCGACCAGGCGGCTGCGAATGGAGAGCAGGTCTTCCAGCGACAGATACCGGCGCGCCAGTGCCAGTATCTGTGGGTCACGGCTGATCAGTACCTGCAGAACCTGTTCCTGAAGCTGTGCAATGGAGGTGCCTTCACCGGCTGAGATGGCCCGGCTGGCATCCTGAAACAGCCGGTCCCAGTAGTCGAGCAACGGCTGACGATGCAGGTGTTCCAGCTCCAGGCTGGCTTGCAGCCGGGTGGCGTCACTGCTGTCGGTAATTGGTTGGAACCGGCCGTCGTGCTCCCGGTGTGGAAGGAACATGGTGGGTGACTGCCTGCGCCAGGCCTTGATCGGGTGAATCTGCACATCTTCGCCGTGACGATGCACGTCAATCATCACCTGAGTGGTCTGGCGAATGCGGTCCAGGGTCATGCGGGAGTGTCGGTCCGGGTGCAGGGCAAACCAGGCTACGGTGTCCAGCTCGAACAGGAAGGGGCACACCACCCTGAAAAAATTACCCACCATGGCGTCGGTGGCCCAGGCATTGAGCAGTTCGCTCAGGCTGTCGCACACGTAAAACGCACCGCGGCCGTGCTGTTCAATCAAGTGCCAAACCCGGCTGGTAAAGCTCTCAAAACCGCCAAGCGCGTCAATGCGGATGGTCTGAACGGCGGGGTGCTGGTCATCAATGATCGGCGGGTGTTCGCCAAAACGGAGATAAATAATCTGACGACCCGAACGGGCGGCAGCATCAATAAAAGGAAGGACGAAGCGGCGATAGTCGTTCAGGTCGGAAACGCGCCAGACTACGTTGTCGCCGATTCGGAGGTGATCAAGAACCTCGTCCAGCCCGGCGAGGCCGGTGGATACCCGGTCTTCGGACTGGAGAGGCTCGTTACTACTCATTGCAGGATCAGATGACGCCCATGGCGGACATGGAGCGAGCCACGCGCAGGAAGCCGTTGATGTTGGCGCCCATCACGTAGTTGCCTTCACAGCCGAATTCACCGGCGGTCTCGTAGCAGTTCTTGTGGATATCGATCATGATTTCCTCAAGGCGCTTCTGGGTGTAGTCGAAGGTCCAGGTGTCGCGGCTGGCGTTTTGCTGCATTTCCAGCGCAGAGGTGGCAACGCCGCCGGCGTTGGCGGCCTTGCCTGGGCCGTAAGCCATTTTAGCCTCCTGGAACAGAATGATGCCTTCCGGTGTGGTCGGCATGTTGGCGCCTTCCGCCACGGCGATACAGCCGTTTTCGACGAGGGTTTTGGCGTCTTTGCCATTCAGCTCGTTCTGGGTGGCGCAGGGCAGCGCGATATCGCACGGCACGTTCCAGATATTGCCATCTTCCACATATTTGGCGTGTTTGTGGAACTCAGTGTAGGCGCTGATTCGACGACGCTCCACTTCCTTGATGCGCTTGACCACTTCCAGGTCAATGCCTTTTTCATCAACGATAATGCCCTGCGAATCAGAGCAGGCGATTACCTTGGCACCGAGCTCGTGAGCCTTTTCAATGGCATAGATTGCCACGTTGCCGGAGCCGGAAACCACCACCGTTTTGCCGTCCAGAGAGTCGCCACGGGCCTTGAGCATTTCCTGTGTGAAGAACACAGTGCCGTAACCGGTGGCTTCTGTACGGGCACGGCTGCCGCCCCACTCCAGGCCTTTGCCGGTCAGTACGCCGGATTCGTAACGGTTGGTGATGCGCTTGTACTGGCCGAACAGGTAGCCAATTTCACGCCCGCCCACGCCGATGTCGCCGGCCGGGACATCCGTGTACTCGCCCAGGTGGCGGTACAGCTCGGTCATCAGGCTTTGGCAGAAGCGCATGATTTCGCTGTCGGATTTGCCCTTCGGGTCGAAATCACTGCCGCCCTTGCCGCCGCCGATGGGCAGGCCGGTCAGCGCGTTCTTGAAGATCTGTTCGAAGCCAAGGAATTTGATGATGCCCAAGTAAACAGAGGGGTGAAAACGCATGCCGCCTTTGTAGGGCCCCAGGGCACTGTTGAACTCAACGCGGAAAGCGCGATTGATGTGGATCTCGCCTTTGTCGTCCTGCCAGGGCACACGGAAGATGATCTGGCGTTCTGGTTCACAGATGCGCTGGATGATTTTCTGCTCGGCGAATTCCGGGTACTTCACCAGAACCGGGCCAAGAGTCTCCAGAACTTCGTGTACCGCCTGGTGGAATTCTTTCTCACCCGGATTGCGATGCAGTACGTCCTGAAAAATCGGTTCAAGTTTTTCGTCAAGCTTGGCTGGCATGGATAGGTATCCTCGGAATGCGCGTATTGAAGACTGCACAACTATTGTGCGGTCGCCCAAAAATAGGGCATTGATTGCATCACAAAGCAGAGTGCGCTGGCAAGCGCAAGGGATGGCAATTTCTCCAGGGGGCAGTCAGGAGGGTGCGGCATTGTGTCTCAAGCCGCTGAGGCGGGCGCCTTTTATAATGCTGGCCAATAACGAATCCAGTCATAAAAGTAACAAGGAATCTGCCCTTATGATCAGGCATCACCTGGCTCGCTGTATTGGTCTGGCTCTGGCCGGCTACTCCGTCATTCCTGTGGTTCAGGCGCAGGCTGAAGAACCGGTATTGATCCGGGTTACTGAAGGTCAGTCGGTGCAGGCCGCACGGTTGTCGGCAGCGGCGCTCGCTTCAGAGCCGGCTGCCCGTCTGGATTCCGGGCCTGGGGTTTCCATGTCCCGTCTGGGCGGCCGTGGCCTGGATCCGGTCATTCGCGGCCAGAGTCAGGAGCGGGTAGACGTACTGATTGATGGCATGCGGGTTGAAGGCGCCTGTCCGAATCGTATGGACCCACCCACCAGCCGCCTGAGCTCTGCGTTGCCGCAGGCACTGGAAGTGCGTACCAACAACCGGACCCTGCGCTGGGGGCCGATTGCCGGTGGCCAGGTTATCGCCACCACCGCCGCTCCGGACTTCGGAGATTCTTTAACCACCGGGCATGTAACGGTCGGTGGTTCGGACAATGGTAATGGCAAGTTGGTGGGCGGCAGCGCTGCTGTTGGTAGTGATAATGCCTACCTTCGACTCTCTGGCGGACATGAAGAAGCTGACGATTATGAAGACGGTGATGGCGACGAGATTCGCAGCGCCTTCGAGAACACTGAAGGTCGTGTTGAGGGCGCCTGGCGGGCGGATAACGGCTTTTATGTGAAGGGGTCTGTCAGTCGCCAGGAAGAGCGGGATGTTAAGTACGCCTCCATGATGGACGCGCCGAAAACTGATACCGATATGTACAAGCTGGAAATCGGATCACCGGTGGCCAATGGTGACTGGAGCCTGCTTGCCTGGCAGGCAGACGTGGATCACGTGATGGATAACTTCAGTTTGCGTGAACCGGACGGCATGAAGATGGAAACACTCTCGGACACCCGTACCCGAGGCGCGCGACTGGTGGTGGATCAGACTTTTGATTACACCAAAGAGCTGTCGTTCGGGGTGGATGTTGAGAGTAATGAGTGGGATGCCACGCTTTGGAACGTTTCCAATGATATGGTCGCCGCTGAAATGTGGCCGGAAGTAGAGCGTGATCGGATCGGTGTTTTTGTAGAAGGTTTTCATCAGATCCGGGCCAACACCAGAGTGGGTGCGGGCATTAGATACGACCGTGTTGGAATGCAGTCTGCCCTGGATAGTCAGGAAGATGCAGATGATGACAATGTCAGCGGTTTCCTGAGTGGTGAGTGGCGATTGTCCTCCTTTAACACGCTGGAAGTATTAGCCAGCCGCAGCGTTCGCAGTCCCGGGGTGAATGAGCGCTATATAAATAAGGGAATGATGTGGAAAGGTGATCCGGGGCTGGATACCGAAAAACACCACAAACTGGATCTGACCCTCAGTGGCCAAAAGGATAGCTGGCACTGGCGTCCGGCTGTGTGGATTGATGAGGTGGATGATTACGTGCTCCGTTACAAGGACGGAGGCGCCAGATATAAAAACATCGACGCCCGTCTGCTCGGTGTAGAAGCGGAACTGGGCTGGAGCAATGGCACCTGGAGCAGTGCCGGCGCTTTTGCCAGCGTGCGTGGTTATAACAACACCGACAACAGGGATCTGCCACAGATCCCGCCCATCATGTACACCCACACACTGGGCTGGCAGAGCCAGGGGCATAGCGTAGAAGCCGAATGGCAACTGGCCCGTCGCCAGGACCGCATCGACGAACAGTCCGGGCTGGATCCGGGTGAGTCCCCCGGCTATGGCGTGTTCAACCTCAACGGCAACCATCCATTGACCGGTTTTTTGTCAGTCAGCTGGGCGGTTGAAAACGTTTTCGATAAAGCTTACGCCCCCCATGTCAGCCGGGAAGACTCTGTAACCGGTGAAGGCTTCCGGGTGAATGAACCCGGTCGTACCTTCCGGGCTGCCGTTACTGCCCGCTGGTAAAAGGGCTGAAAATGGTTCAGGTGGGGTTGTCCGCTTCTCATAGCCGGCGGGCTACTCCTTCTCCCCGCATGGACTTATGCATCCAGGCGGGGTTTTTTATTCGCCAGAGTTGTTGTGCAAGCACGCGCTCCTGTTGGCCGATGGTGGATTTACCGCAGGCAATTCACAAATAGTGCTGGCGGTTACGTTTCGGTGAGCCGGAACCGCTGTTACTATAAGGAGAACAACGAAAAGTTATTAGTAAATAACCAGAAGGGATCAATCTCTCATGATCAGCCGCTCACTCGTTCGCTCCAGCCTGGCAGTCGCCTGCCTTATTCTACCTGTCGCTGCTTTTGCCCAATCCTCTGAGGAGCTGTCGGTGGTTGAAGTCCAGCGGGCACCGCTGGAGGAATCGGCACACCTGGACGGCATGATAGAAGCGGTTCAGCAGAGCACTGTCTCGGCACAGACCAGCGGCACCGTGGTTGAATTGCCCTTCGATGTGGACGATTCGGTGGTTGCCGGAGACCTGATTGCCCGCCTGGACGACAGTGAACAGCAATCCAGACTGAATCAGGCCCAGGCAAGCCTGGAAGAGGCACAATCCGGCCTTCAGGATGCTCGCCAGCAGTATGAGCGTATTGCGGCCATTCACGAGCGTGGATTGGTGTCCCGGCAGGAATTTGATAGTGCCCGTAATAATCTCAGTGGCGCCCGCGCCAGGGTAGAGCGGGCCCGGGCGGCGGTGGAAGAGGCTCAGGAACAGCTGGAGTACACCCGCATTACCGCGCCCTACGGCGGCATTGTCACTGAACGGCATGTAGAACTGGGTGAGTCTGTCAGCCCGGGCCAGCCCCTGCTCAGCGGCCTGTCTCTGGAGCAGTTAAGGGTCGTGGTGAACCTGCCCCAGAAGTACGCCGACCTGGCCCGCAGCGAGCGTCGGGCCACGGTGTCACTGTCCGATGGTCGGGTACTGAAAACCGGTGAGATGACCTTCTACCCCTATGCGGACCCGCAAACCCACACCTTCCGTTTGCGAATGCGCCTGACCGAACCCAATGGCACCTTGTTTCCGGGCATGCTGGTAAAAGTCGGCGTGCCCGTCGCTACCCGTGAGGCGTTGTGGATTCCCGCCTCGGCCCTGGTGCAACGCAGTGAATTGCGGGCGGTGTTCGTGCTGGACAGTAACGATCAGCCCCGTTTGCGTCAGATTCGGGCCGGCACTCGCCAGAATGACCGGCTGGAAGTGCTTGCCGGGTTGGACGAGGGAGAGCGTGTGGTCGCAAATCCGTCGATATTGGTGGGCAGTGAGCGCCTGGCCATGCCCGGTTCCAGCGAAGACGGCGGGGAGTAAGCTGATATGAGCCAGGATTTACCTCCCGTCGGCCCATCCGGCACCATTGCCCGTGTTTTCCAGAACAATCATCTGACGCCATTACTGGCGCTTCTGGCCATCATCCTGGGTGTAATGGCGGTGATTGTGACCCCCAAGGAAGAAGAGCCCCAGATTGATGTCACCATGGCTGACATCATGGTCGCCCTCCCTGGTGCCAGTGCCAAAGAAGTGGAAAGCGCCATTGCCACGCCTGCTGAACAGGTAATGAGTGAGATCAAGGGCGTAGAACATGTGTATTCCGTCTCCCGCCAGGGCCAGGCAGTAGTGACTGTGCAATTCGAGGTGGGCATTGAGCGCCAGGAGGCACTGGTGCGGCTGTATAACCAGGTGTACTCGAATCAGGACTGGTTACCGCAAGGGCTGGGCGCTTCGCAGCCAGTGATCAAGCCCCGGGGCATTGATGATGTGCCGGTGATGACGCTCACCCTCTACGACCCCACAGGCACCCATACCGGTGAAGAACTCACCCGCCTGGCGCACATGCTGGAAGTGGCGTTAAAACGGGTACCCGGCACCCGTGATATCTACACCGTCGGCGGCGTACCGGACCGTGTCGACATTGTGTTCGACCCGGCGCTGTTGGCAGGTTTCGGGCTCACCACCGACGACATTGAAACCGCCCTGAATTCGGCCAATGCTTCCAGCCAGGAAGCACGGGTAACGCGCAATAATCTGTCTATTCCCGTCCAGGCCGGCACGCTTCTGGAATCTCTGGAAGATGTAAAACGCCTGGTGGTGGGCATGCATAACGGCGCGGCCGTGTATCTGGATGATGTTGCCGAGGTTCGTCGTGGCGGCACCGTGCCTGACCAGAGTGTGCTGGCGGGATTCGGTCCGGCACACCCGGAAGCACGGGCGGGTGAGGCTGGCGATGTCTACCCGGCGGTCACCCTGGCTATTGCCAAGAAGGCCGGCGAAAACGCGATTGATATCACCACCGCTATGGAAGATCGCCTGGAACAACTGCGTAACCGCGCACTGCCGGCGGATGTCGAGGTGCTGGTAACCCGGGATTACGGCGTGACCGCCTCAGACAAGGCCGAGAAACTGATTACAGACCTGATCTCCGCCACCCTGGCGGTAATGTTGCTGGTGCTGGCCTTTATGGGTTGGCGCCAGGCCCTGATTGTCGGCATTTCAGTGCTGATCACCCTGCTGCTGACCCTGGTTTTTTCCTGGGCCTGGGGCTTCACACTGAACCGGGTCTCGCTGTTCGCCCTGATTTTCTCCATCGGTATTCTGGTGGACGACGGTATTGTTATTACCGAAAACATCAATCGACGGATCCAGAACACGCGGCGAGCCGTTAAAGACATTATTCCGGTGGCCGTCGACGAAGTGGGCACGCCCACCATCATGGCCAGCTTGACCATCATGGCCGCGCTATTGCCCATGGCCTTCGTGTCCGGGCTGATGGGCCCTTATATGAGCCCGATTCCGATCAACGCCTCCGCCGGCATGGTGATGTCCCAGATTGTGGCTTTTGTGGTGGCGCCCTGGCTGGCATTCCGGCTGCTTAAACATAAAAAAGGCGATGCCATTGAGGGCAATGAGGCCGAACAAGGCAAAGAAGACCAGGAGAACAGCGCCGAGGCGACCAGCTCGGCCGATGGCGTGAATCCCAAGGCCCTGAAGCTGTTCAATGGTGTGCTGGGGCCGTTCCTGGGTGAGCATCCCTGGCGCCGTCGCTTTCTGGGTCTGGGTGTGGTCGGCCTTACCCTTGCCGCTGCTTCGTTGCCGGTATTTCTGGCGGTGATTCTGAAAATGCTGCCGTTCGACAACAAGTCCGAACTGCAGGTGGTTTTGGACATGCCCGAGCGTACGCCCATGGAACAGACCCAGCGGGTGCTGACAGAAATGGGCCACCACCTGGAAACGGTAGACGAAGTCTCTGACTGGCAGGCCTATGCCGGTACGGCATCGCCGATCAACTTCAACGGTCTGGTTCGCCAGTATTACCTGCGTGGTGAGCCCTACCAGGGCGATATTCAGGTCAACCTGGCGAGTGCGGAGCAACGTGCTCGGCCCTCTCACAACATTGCTCAGAGCATTCGGGGCCCGCTCACAGAGATTGCCGATAAACACAATGCGAAAGTGAAAATTGTGGAAGTGCCTCCAGGGCCGCCAGTGATGGCACCGCTGGTGGCAGAGGTCTACGCCGCCGATGCCTTCCGGCGTGCCGAACTGGCGAACCTGATCGCCGATGACATGACCCGCGTTGAGGGCCTGGTGGATATAGACACCACTCTGGAAGCTCCCACCCGGCAGTGGGAAGTGGTGGTGGATCGCGCGCGGGCAGCGCGCCTGGGTGTCTCCCAGGCTCAGGTGGTCAGCACATTACAGACTGCATTAGGAGGCAGAGGCGTGAGCTATCTGCACGATGATCAGGCCAAATATCCGGTGCCGATTCGCGTCATACTGGGCGAGGGCGACAAGGCCCAGCCGTCGGCCTTGTTGTCGATCAAGATCCGCAGTCGCAGTGGCGAGCTGGTACCACTGGCCAGCATTGCCGAGGTTCGCGAGGCCGACTGGATGGGCGCCATTCATCACAAAGATCTGTTGCCGGTTACCTACGTGACAGCGGACATGGCCGGGGATATCGATTCCCCGCTTTATGGCATGTTCCGCATGGTGGATCTGCTGAAACAGCAGGTGCAGGCGCCGGAGCAGTTTTTTATCCAGCAGCCGCCGCTACCGGAAAAAGGCACGCTGAAGTGGGACGGTGAGTGGCAGATAACCTATGAGACCTTCCGCGACATGGGCGCCGCCTACAGCGTGGGCGTGTTCATGATCTTCGTGCTGCTGGTGGCCCAGTTCCGCTCCTATATCCTGCCGCTGGTGAT
>Ga0136556_1000144_pt1 | contig 51071 bp, 48 predicted proteins | sample AntRauTorckE6831_FD_104780 | JGI IMG/M metagenome (GOLD analysis project Ga0136556, IMG submission 104780) | Saline lake microbial communities from Rauer Islands, Antarctica - Metagenome Torckler E6 #831 | ecosystem: Environmental > Aquatic > Non-marine Saline and Alkaline > Saline | place... | reverse complement strand
TTGGCTATGCCTTTACCGATGCCTTTGCTGCCACCGGTCACCAGTACGGAAAGTACTTCAATGGAAGCGATCATGAGTTACTCCTCGGATAGTGTGGATGTCGCCAGTGTGTCACTGACCTGCGCGATTGCCTGATCGAGTCGATCAACGACCTCGGAAGCCAGTTCGTCACTCATCAGCAGGCCTGGCTTGAACTGCAGTACGGCCGGATCAAGGGCTGAAAATATGGCCCAGACACCGTTTTCGTAGAGTGCCCGGGTAACAGGCTCGGCGCCGTCCGCCCCCTCAAACTCCAGGCCGATGATCAGGCCGTCCTGGCGAATCCCTCGCAGAAAACCCCGGTGTTTTTCCTTGAGCCGGGCCAGCTCTTTTCCGAAAAACCCGGCGAGTCGCTCAACACGGGCAACCGTTTCCGGGCGCTGGGTCACTTCAAGCACTTTCAGAGCCGCCGCGCAGCCGATTTCGGAACCACCGAAGGTCGACATGTGCGCCCATCCGTCCTCGTGCAACCAGGCGCCCGCCTGTTCTGACACCAGCACAGCAGCAATCGGGTAAATGCCGCCAGATAGCCCCTTACCGGTCACCAGCAGGTCCGGAACCACGCCGTAGCCATCAATGGCCCAAAGGGTGCCCGTTCGCATCAGCCCGGTCTGAACTTCGTCTGCGATGTACAAAGAGCCATAGCGCTCACACAGCGCCTTCACGCCTTGCAGGTAGCCGGGGTCCGGCATGGGAAAGCCATAAGTGGCCGGAATGGTTTCCATAATGACGCAGGCCACGTCGCCCCCGGCCAGGGCTTGCTCCATGGCTTCCAGGTCATTGAATGGCACCTGCTGGAATTCAGACGCGTCCGCCTCGCACAGGAACAGGTCGGCAAACCGTGGAGCGCCGGCCTTCACCGCCAGCCCGGTATGACCGTGGTAACAGTTTTCCAGCGAAACAATCTTTTTCCGGCCAGTGGCGTGCCTGGCTGATTTGAGAGCAATGTCGATGGCTTCGCCCCCGCCGCTGGCAAAAATCGCGTAGTGCAAACCTTGCGGCGCTCCTTTCAGTAATTCTTCAGCCAGCTCTGTACGCTTCAGCGCGGGAAAATGGTGGTTACCGATATCTACATGCTGCATAGCCTCGGTCACCGCCTCAATCACTTCCGGATTGCGATGGCCGAGATTATAGACACCACCATTAAGGTGCATGTTGATCAATCGCTGCCCGTCCATATCCCAGAAGCAGTAGCCTTCCCTGCGGTCGAGGACAATGTCCACTCCCCGGTCCTGCCAGTCCTGGGTTTTTCCCGGGTTCCAGACCTGCTTGGTCCGTTCCAGAAAATCCGCTTTCTTTGACGATGTCATGTATTACCTCGCATTTGCTTGGGCTCGCAGAACTGTGACAGGTATGCATGAGCCAGAGATACGGTGCCGGCAGCAAAGGACTCGCCCTGCTCAACCGCCATATCAGCAGTGGGATGGGAACCGATCCATGCCAGAAGCGTCATCCGGCGCAACAGGATAAAGGTGGGCACTTCGGCTTCTTCATCCGCGGAAAGGTCATTCACGGTGCGATACCCGTCCAGCCAGGCACGCACCAGATCGGGAACGTCCTCCCGTGTTTCAATAAAGCTCAGCGCCGAGGCCAGATCATAGAGGAACCACCCCAGGCCACAGTCGTCAAAATCGATCACCCGGGTCTCGCCTCCGGTTTCAAGAAGATTGGCGAGCCTGAGGTCTGAATGAATCAGGCCAAAGCGTTCGGGCCCCTTGCCGAAAACGGCGAGGCGCTCGCGGATCGTCGCAGAGGCCTGTTCCAGCAATGCGACATCTTTTCTGTCGAGCCCCGGGGCTTCGCGCCAGTCTCCCCAGTTGGCAACCCTGCCCAGGCAACCATCGTAATCCCAGATCAACCGTTCGAAATACGAGGGACGTTGCCAGCTCCGGGCATGCCGATGCAGCAGAGCGGTAATCCGGCCCAGCCGGCGAAACGGCGCCTGCAGCTCCGATTCATCGGGCGCTTCACCCTCGATAAATTCAAAGAGATCAACAAACCGTTCGTCCCAGTCATTTTTGACCGCAACCAGGTAGCTGCCCTCAAGCGTTGGAATTGCCTGCGGGGTCTTGATGTCCATGTCCTTCTGAAGGGCCGTCATCCAGGCCAGCTCGGTCTCGATGGCATTACGCGTGTGATAACCCGGGCGATGCACACGCAACACCAGGGGGTTGCCATTCCCGGCCGGGTCAAGCCGGTAGGTGGCATTCTCGGAGAGACTCAGCAACGTCATAGACACATTTGCCGGCAACCCCCATGCCGCCAGTGACTGGCGAGCAATTCGCTCGATCAGGGACAGCTCATCGTCCCTTTCAAGCGGCTCAGACTGAACATTGGCATTCATACCGGATTCTCCTCGGCTCACTATTTGCGACGACGGGTTCCCAACCAGTAACCACCGAGCAGCAGGACACCGGCCAACAGCGTGGTCAGTGTTCCCAGTGCCGGAACCTGAGGCGTATAGCCAGCAACCATCTTGGCGTACAGCCATTCCGGAATGGTCTGTTCGGCACCGGTGGTGAAAGCGGAAAGCGGGAAATTGCCCCATGAAAGCAGAAAGGCAAAGAGTGCACCGGAGAAAATCCCGGGCCAGAGAATGGGAAAGGTAATCTCCTTGAAAACCTGCCAACGCGATGCGCCCATATCGAACGCCGCCTCTTCAACGGCCGGATCAAAGCCATAGACCTGGATACTGATGACCAGGGTGACCACCGGCACAATCCACACGAGATGGGCGAAGACAGCAAGCTCCCAGCCAGAAGAAACGTCCCACGCGGAAGACCACAACAGAATGGCCAGCCCGAGTACGGCCTGGGGAAAGAAAATAGGCAACAGAATCAATTTCTGGTAGATGCTCCGCCCCTTCCAGTCATAACGTGCAAAAGCCAGGGCACCCGCAATTGCCAACAGCACCGAAATAACAGTTACCAGTGTCGCGATAATCACCGATGTCCAGAGGTAGTCCCGGATTTCGATGGAACTGAGCACCGAGACATACCACTCCAGCGACCAGGCTTTAACAGGAAACATGAAAAACCGGATCTTGGAGAGTGACGCCAGCACTACCGCCACCATGGGCAGGTATATGAACACCAGAACCAAAAGCGTCCAGGTACGCATGGCCCGCTCACTGGCCCGGTTTCTAAAGGCAGCCGGAACGTTTTCCATAGCAAACTCCTATTTACGGGATAACAGTTTGTCGATATTCAGCTTCGACAACAGGCCAATCACCAGGACACCGGTAAGCAGGATAAGCAGCGTTGAAAGAGCTGATCCCAATGGCCAGTTCTGGGCATAGGTAAACGCCGTCTCGATGTCGTGGGCGATCATGATCACCGACTGTCCGCCCAGTATCTTTGCTTCGGAAATGGACCCCAGCGTAAGCACAAATGTCAGGAGGGCACCGATCAGAATGCCGGGCATCGCCAACGGAACTTCCACTTCCCGGAATACCTGCCAACGGCTCGCGCCCATATCGAATGCCGCTTCGCGGCAGGCTTCAGGGATCATCGACACACCGAGTGCCATGGGGAACAACATGAACGGCAGGTACACGTAAACCATGCCCATAATGGTTACCGGCACGTTGTACAGAAGGTCAGACACCTCCCAGCCAAACAGTGTCCTGGCTGTACCGTCGAGTATCCCGTGGTTTAGCAGGGTCAACACCCAGCCAAACAGGCGCACGTTTTCCGACACGAACAGCGGCAATACCAACAAGAGGGTCAGAATCATCGAACGGCGGAAGATCCGGGACAATCCGTACGCAACCGGCCAGCAGACAAGCATCAGGATGATTGTTGTGGCCAGCGCCAGGCCGACAGACCAGGCAAAGGACAGGTAATAACTGTCCTGGAAAACGGTGACGAAATTTTCAAGCGTGGGCAGGTGATCCAGTCCAAAGGAACGAGCCGGCATAAAGCCGTATAAAATCACCAGCAGGAGGGGCCCCAGGAAACCGAACAGAAACACCACCAGAGCCGGCAGACTGAGCAGCACCCCTGGCTGGCGCGCCCAGGCAGCGAAGGCCTGCAGGCGAGTCGGTGATCCCGGCATGGGAATAACGGATTCGGAGTCTTTCCGGGCTTTCGACAGAGAAGACGGGCCAGGCGCATTCATCATGGTTCCTCCCTTATTCCGGTATCAACACAGACTGGTCTGCATCCCAGCCAAGGCTGACGCTGTCGCCCACCTTATATGGCTGCCCGATCATGGCCTCCACCAACAGGTTGCGATCTTTTACCCGAACCTGGTATTGCACCCGGGAGCCCAGCACATACTGATTCTTCACAACGCCTTCAAACCGACTGTCGGCTTTTTCGTTGTCGGACAGCAGGCGCATGCGTTCCGGCCGTACAATCAGGAGCCCTTCAGACACAGAGCTCTCTGGAGGTATGGGATAGCGTTTTTCCGTGTCGAGATCCCGCAACCATTCAGAATCCGCCCGGCTTACCCTGAATTCATTCACCTCGCCCATGAACTGGGCGACAAAACCATTGGCCGGGTTGTTGTAGATCTCATCAGGTGTGCCTACCTGAACAATCCGGCCTTTACGCATGATGGCGACACGGTCACTCATGACCATGGCTTCTTCCAGCGAATGGGTAATGTAAACAAAGGTTTTGCCGGTCCGCCGCTGAATATCCTTCAGCTCCTTCTCCAGGGTTTTGCGCAACCGATAATCCAGAGCCGAGAGGGGCTCATCGAAAAACAGAATCTGGGGGTCAAAGGCCAGAGCCCTGGCCAAAGCAACACGTTGCTTTTCCCCGCCGGAGCACTCACTGATTTTTTTGCTGTAGTAGGCTTCGGACAGGTGCAGCTGTTCCAGCAGCTCGATGGCCCGGGTCTTGCGGTTGTGCCTGGCTTCGCCACGCAGCTTCAGTGGGAACTCGATGTTCTCGCCCACGGTTTTATGGGGAAACAGGGCCAGCGACTGAAAAACCATACAGGTGGGGCGGCGGTTGGCCGGCACGTCGTTAACCCGCTCACCGGACATCAGAATGTCGCCGCGAGACGGCTTGTCCATACCTACCAGCATCCGGATCATTGTTGTCTTACCGCTGCCGGAAGGCCCTACCAGGGTAAAAAACTCGCCATCCTTAACCGACAGATTGATACGCTCAACGGCAACGAACTCACCGAAATACTTCTCCACGCCCTTGAGTTCAAGGATCGTATCGCTCATGGCAAATCTCCAGTAACGGGAAACCGCCCTGCCGAAGCCCTTAATCGGCTGCGACAGAGCTGTAATGCATCACGCTTCGCGGCGTGCCTGGGTGTAGATTTCAAGCATCCGGTCATAATCCGGGTTCACGTCGTAGTCCGCGCAGTGCTCAATCTCCCATTCCAGACTGTCGTACTGGATGGCATCCAGCTCCTGCTTGGAGAAGGCATCGCGAACTTCTTTCATGCCCAGTTGAGTAACCGGGTTGTGGGATCCCTGAGCGAAGGCCACCTGTTTGGAGACATCCGGCCGCTGCACGTATTCCAGGAAATCCTCGGCTCGTGGAGACAGTTGCGGGTTGTTGACCACCGAGGTCACTTCGACCCAGACAATGCCGCCCTTGCCGTCGATGGGGCCGGATTTGGGCGTAATGCCCCGAACATTGGAGAAACCATCCATTCGCGCAATCGAACAGGAGTAGGTGCCGCCTGTGAAGTACGCATCGATGCTGCCGGTGATCAGCGCCTGGTTCATCATCAGGTGGTCGTCTGACAACACTTTCGCGTTCTTGAACAGGTAGCGGGCAACCTTTTCGAACTCCGTGAATTCAGCCTCTGAATGTTCCTTGAACGGCGTGAAACCAGCGGTAATACACATGTGATAGATGTTCCAGTTGGCCCAGGTCAGCATGCCGTAACGACCTTTCATGGCAGGGTCCATAAACAGATTGAAGCCCTGGTCCTCAGCCATTGATCGGGAGATCTTGTCTGTGTTTACCACAAAAGAAAGCGGACCGAAGCGCTGGGTCATCCCCAACAGCTCTTTCTGATCCAGGCTCATGGCCCACTTATAGGGCCACTGGAACTCTTCCAGCATCCGGTCGAAATACGGCTTGAAACGTTCCTGATCAAGCGGTTTGATCAAACCTTCCGGGTATAGCATTTCCCGTGCCCAGGGGTTATTGAGATTGACCAGATCCCAGACCTTGGTTTCCCCCGCCCTCAGCTTGTTGACCGCGTCCGGATCGGAGATCACATTCTGGGCTGATACTTTTGTGTCAAATGAGCTGCGGAAAGGATCCAGTACGTTTGGCGAGTTGTACCCCTCCCAGACCAGGATGTTGAGCTCCCTTGCCCGGTCTGCGGACGCTGCCCACCCCGGGTTGGACCAGAGAGCGCCCGGGATCGCGGTAGCGCCTGCCGCTATCCCCATGCTTTTCAGAAAGTCACGACGATTCAGATTGAGCTTGGACATGATTATCCCCCACAAGCCAAGGTTGGTATGTACCACATATTCCTCTACAATCTAATCGCAGCATTTTTTGGGCCAACCACCCGACCCAACAAAGACAAAAACTATTTATAGCTATATATCAGTCGATTACGGAACATATACGAATTTTAATACGCCAAAACCCTGAGACTGACCAATGCACCAATTGGCGGCGAATGCCACACAAATGAACAAAATAAGAGCACACGATGTTGCACTCACAACATTCGAGGCAATGACATGAGCATGGAAAAAAGAAACCGACAACAACGCTGGCTGGAAATCTCTCAAATATTGAGGAACCAGTCCGTGGTTCAGATTGCCGAGCTGGCAACACGCTTTGGCGTTTCGACGGAAACCGCCCGACGGGACATCGATGGCATGGCAGAACAGGGTCTGCTGATCCGCTCCTATGGCGGAGCCGCGGCTCTGCAAACGGCAGACGAGCCGGACCTGGCCCAACGGACCACCATGCTCGTGAAAGAGCGCCAACGCATTGCCGAAGAAGCCATGGGACTGGTCAGGGATGGGGATGTGCTGATGATTGACGCCAGCGCCACGTGCGTTCACTTTGCGCGGATGCTGGCACTGCACCGTAAGCGGCTGACAATTGTGACCAACAGCTTCGCCGTGGCCAACGCCCTGTCAGCCAATGCAGGCATTGAGGTACTGATGCTGCCAGGCCGGTTTGATGACCACGAAAATGCCAGCTTTGGAAGCCAGAGCATTCAGTATCTGCACAACTTTCAGGCGGACCTGTGTGTTTCCAGTTGCGGCGCGTTGACCGTTGAGGGGCCAACAGAGGTCAACTCCGATGTCGCCAGCCTCAAACGGACCATGATCGAGCGCTCCCGTTACACGGTCCTACTGGTTGATCATTCAAAGCTTGGCCCTGGCAAACTCGAAAAGGTCTGCAAGCTCGGGGATGTACGCCATATTATCTTTGACACCCAACCCCGCGAAGAACTGGTGAGCGCTATCCAGAGCAGTGGCGCCATGTTGGTGGTGGCAGAATAAACCAGCATGGCACATCTCTTTCACTCCCTCTGGCAAGCACACGACTCGTTCTCGCCAGAGGGAAACACCCTATGCAACAAAATCTGATCAGAAAGCAGGGGAAGGCTCCTCGCTGACACCGGCCTCACTCGGCGACACCGCACCGATGGCCTGAGCTACCGCTGAGAACAAGGCCTGGAGCGTTGCCGAGGTAGTGTCTTCCGCCAGGGCTGCAGCACTGCAATGCTGGCCATTGGCCGTCAGGCGAATACAGGCCAGCGCGTTGGCATTGGTGCCCTCACCGAGCGCAAATTCATCATAGGCTTCCACTGCAACAGCCACGCCAAACTGTTTTTTCAGGGCATCTGAAACAGCTTCGACCGCACCCAGGCCACGACCTTCCAGAGCCACGGGAGCTGCATCGGTACCCATAGATACTTCGGCCTGCACGCCTTCCTCATCCCGGTGCAGATTGTAGGAACGCAATGCCCAGTCCTCCGGCACCTTCAGATAACGTTCCTCGAACAGACGGTGGACGGTATCGGAATCGATCTCGCCGCCATTGGTTTCCGCCTCACGCTGTACCACTTTGGCAAATTCAATCTGCAACCAGCGTGGCAAAGTAATCCGGTAATCACGCTCAAGTACGTAGGCTACCCCGCCCTTGCCGGACTGGCTGTTGATGCGCACCACTTCCTCGTAACGGCGCCCCAGGTCGGCCGGATCAATGGGCAGATAGGCCACATGCCAGGTTTCACCGTCTTTACGGCGCGCCAGACATTTTCGGATGGCATCCTGATGGCTGCCGGAGAAAGCCGTAAACACCAGTTCGCCGGCGTAGGGGTGCCGGGGATGCGTGGAAATCTCGGTGCAAGCCTCCACAACTTCGGTAATTTCCGCCATACCGGACAGATCCACTTCCGGATCAACGCCCTGGGAGTAGAGGTTCATTGCCATGGTCACCAGATCCATATTGCCGGTGCGCTCGCCGTTACCCATCAGCGTGCCTTCGATGCGATCGGCACCGGCCATCACACCAAGCTCGGCGGCCGCCACCGCGCAGCCCCGGTCATTATGGGTATGCAGGCTGATGCGAATGTTGTCCCGGTAGCGGATGTTATCGCAGATCCACTCCACCTGGTCGGCGAAGACGTTCGGCATGGCCATTTCGACGGTGGCGGGCAGGTTAATGATCACCTTCTGGCCCTGGTCCGGGCGCCAGACATCGTTCACCGCATCAATCACTTCCGCGGCAAAATCCAGCTCGGTGCCGGTAAAGCTCTCCGGGGAATACTGGAATGTCCAGTCGGTATCCGGGTATTGCGAGGCAAAGTCCTGAACCACTTTTGCCCCATCGATGGCGATATCGCGAATACCGGCCCGATCCAGACCAAACACCTGTTCACGCTGCACCGTGGAGGTTGAGTTATATACGTGCACGATGGCCTGTTTGGCACCGGCCAATGCCTCATAGGTACGTTCAATCAATGCCGGCCGGGCCTGGGTGAGCACCTGGATTTTCACATCTTCGGGAATCCGGTTCTCTTCGATCAGCTTGCGGCAGAAATCAAAGTCGGGCTGGCTGGCCGCCGGGAAACCAATTTCGATTTCCTTGAATCCGAGTTTAACCAGCAAATCGAACAGCCGCTGCTTCTGCGCCACAGTCATTGGCTTGACCAGAGCCTGGTTACCATCACGCAGGTCCACGGCACACCAGGTCGGCGCCTTGTCGATAACCTGATCCGGCCAGCGGCGATCTTTCTTGCCAACCGGTTTAAAGGCAACGTATTTGCGATGATCAAAGGCCATGGCGGAACTTCCTTTTGTTGGTCTATGTGTTACTGATCATAGTAACGCGCCGAGCGCGCTATTTGTTTGCTATTTTTCCACGCCAAAGATATTTTTAGATATAATATTGCTACAATTAAACAAATTGAGGCATAACATGTCGGATAAAGACAGCCAGCTGATAAAGCTCGACAGAACAGACCGGAAAATCCTGGAATCCCTGCAACAGGATGGCTCACTGACCAACCAGCAACTGGCCGAACGAGTGGGCCTCTCGCCCTCCCCCTGTCTGCGCCGGGTCCGGGCACTGGAGGAAGCCGGCATTATCGTCAGGACCGTAACCGTTCTCGACCACAAGAAACTCGGCCTGTCCCTGACTGCCATCATCCTGATCGGGATGGATCGCCACACACCTGAACGCTTCTCGGCGTTCGAAGAGCAGATTTCTGAGTATCCGGAAGTACAGGAGTGCTATCTCATTACCGGCCAGAGTGCCGATTACATGCTGAAAGTGGTGGTGCCGGACATGGACCACTACCACCAGTTCCTGCTCAACCACATTACCCGTATTCCGGGTGTCAGCGGCGTGCATTCCAGCTTCGTACTTCGTCGGGTGCTTGACAGTACCGCCCTGCCCCTGGGGTATCTGTCATAACCGCCCTTTGTCTGGCTGTACCTGACGGGGCGGGCTCCGTACAATAACGATCAACTTTTATCCCAACGACTATATTTGCAGGAAAGCGGAAAACACCATGCGAGCAAGCCGTTATCTGATTGCCACACAGAAAGAGACCCCTGCCGACGCCGAAATCATCAGCCATCAGTTGATGCTACGCGCCGGCATGATCCGCAAGCTGGCCGCCGGCCTTTATACCTGGCTGCCCATGGGCTTGCGCACCCTGCGCAAAGTCGAGCGGATTGTTCGCGAAGAAATGGACAAAAGCGGTGCCCAGGAAGTGTTGATGCCGGCCGTTCAGCCGGCCGAACTCTGGGAGGAGTCTGGCCGCTGGGAGCAGTACGGCGGCGAATTGCTGCGCATGAATGATCGCCATGGTCGCGATTTCTGCTTCGGCCCGACTCACGAGGAAGTGATTACCGATCTGGTTCGGAACGAGCTGAAAAGCTACAAGGAACTACCGGCCAACTTCTACCAGATCCAGACCAAGTTCCGTGACGAACGTCGCCCACGATTCGGCGTTATGCGTGCCCGTGAATTCCTGATGAAAGACGCCTATTCGTTTCATATCGATGGCAACTCCCTGAACGAAACCTATCAGGTAATGCACCGCACCTACTGCAACATCTTTGATCGTCTCGGGCTGGACTATCGTCCGGTACAGGCCGATTCCGGCGCCATTGGCGGCAGCGCTTCCCACGAATTCCACGTGCTGGCCTCCTCTGGTGAAGACGACATCGTGTTCTCTACAGACAGTGATTACGCCGCCAATATCGAAAAGGCCGAAGCGGTCGCCCCGGCCGGAGACCGCCCGACACCGTCACAGGATATGACCGAAGTTCACACTCCCGGCCAGAAAACCATTGATGCTGTCGCAGAATTCCTCGGCCTGCCCGCCGAAAACAGCGTCAAAACCCTGCTGGTACTGGGCGAAGCTGATGATAATGGGGTTTCCGGCCTGGTGGCTCTGATCCTGCGTGGCGACCACAACCTGAACGAAATCAAGGCAGAAAAGCTGGACGGCATTGCCGAACCGCTGACCATGGCTACCGACGAAGAAATCGAAAAAGCCATCGGGTGCAAGCCTGGCTCTATTGGCCCGGTGAACCTGCCGGTTCCGGTCATTGTCGACCGCAGTGCCGCTCACCTCGCGGATTTCGTCTGCGGCGCCAACAAGGATGACTATCACCTGACCGGCGTAAACTGGGAGCGGGATGTGGCCATCAGCCGCATCGAAGACCTGCGCGATGTCGTAGAAGGCGACGCCAGCCCCGATGGCAAAGGAACCCTGGAAATTCGCCGGGGCATTGAGGTCGGGCACATTTTCAAACTGGGCAACAAGTACAGCCAGGCGATGAATGCCACGGTGCTGGATGAGAACGGCAAAGCCGTCACTCTGGAAATGGGCTGCTACGGCATTGGCGTATCGCGCATTGTGGCTGCATCTATTGAGCAGAACCATGACAGCAAGGGCATCATCTGGCCAGACGCCATTGCGCCTTTCGAAGTGGCGATTGTCACCCTCAATGGGCACAAGTCACCTGCCGTGGCCGAGGCTGGCGAAAAGCTCTATGCACAACTGCGACAGGCTGGCTACGACGTGCTGCTGGACGACCGCAAGGAGCGGCCGGGCGTGAAGTTTGCTGATATGGAGCTGATGGGCCTTCCGCATCGCTTTGTAGTGTCTGATCGGGGCCTGGAAGCCGGCACCCTGGAATACAAGGGTCGTCGTGATGAAGATAAGCAGGACATTCCGCTGGAGGAAGCGCTGGCATTTCTGGTGAAGGCCTCTCCAAAAAGCGGCCTGTAATCAGTGCGATTCAAACCATCCCGGACGACAGCCCGGGATGGTCATTCATCCATTAAAATCAGTTCGAAATTCCGATAATACCTGGCTCTATTTCCAGAGCCACTCCGAACTTCTCCAGTACCGAAGCCCGAACCTTTTCGGCCAACGCCAAGACGTCGCGCCCGGAACCGCCGGAATGGTTGATCAACACCAGCGCCTGCCGGTCGTGCACACCTACCGTCTCATTGCGGAAACCTTTCCAGCCAGCCTGATCAATCAGCCAGGCAGCGGCCAGCTTTACGCCGTTCTCGACGGTATAGGAAACAATATCCGGGAAACGCTTCTGGAGTTTTTCGTAATCACCGGGACTGACCACCGGGTTCTTGAAAAAACTACCGGCGTTGGGCAATGAGGCGGGGTCCGGCAGCTTTTGCTGTCGCACTGCCATCACCGCATGGGCGACATCCAGCGGGGTCAGATTGCAGGCCTCAATATCACTCAGCCATTCCTGCAAATCACGATACCCAAGGCGAAAGGGTGCAGAGCGCGATAGACGTAACCGGATTTCCAGAATGATGTAACGCCCCGGCTCCCGCTTGAAACGGCTGTCGCGATAACCAAAGTCGCACTGTTCTGCGGTCAGGACAACCCTCTGACCATTCGCGCGGTCCAGCGCCGTAACCGACTCCAGCGTGTCACATAACTCGACGCCGTAAGCGCCGATGTTCTGCACCGGAGCAGCCCCAGCTGTACCCGGTATCAACGCCAGGTTTTCAATACCCCGATAACCTTCACCGGCCGCAAACAGCACCGCTTCATGCCAGTTTTCACCAGCCTGAAGCACCAGTATTGCCTCGTCGTCATTGACCGACTCAAGCACTCTGCCCCGCATGGCTATATGCAGCACCAGCCCCGGGTAATCGCCAACAAACACCAGATTGCTGCCGCCGCCGAGCAGTTGGGGCCGCAGGCCGTTTTCATCCGCCCAGTTCAGTGCCTGCTCCAGCTCATCAACCGAGTGGACATCCACCAGATAGCGGGCCTTTGCGCTCACGGCCAGGGTGTTCAGATCAGCCAGATCGGCCTGTTCACGAAGAGGAAACGCTGGTTTCAACCCAATCGCTCCCGGATATCACTGAGTAGGCCTTCACTGGCCTCCTCGATCAAATCAAGCACATGCTCGAAGCCGTTTTCACCGCCATAGTAAGGATCCGGCACTTCCGCAACACCGGAACGGCCAAACTCCAGAAACAGCCGCGGTTCGGTACCGCCATTCTGATGCCACATATCACGGACATCGGCCAGGTTAGAGCGGTCCATGGTCAGCACATAATCGAATCGGTCCAGATCTTCGGGCTGGATTTTTCGGGCGCGCAGCCTACTGATATCGATGCCACGGCGGGACGCGGCTGCCATGGCACGGCTATCTGGCTGTTTGCCGATATGCCAGCTGCCCGTGCCACAGGAATCAATCGTCAGGGCGTCCAGCAGCCCCTCTCTCTCTGCCACTTTCCGAAACACACCCTCGGCACTCGGAGAACGGCAAATATTGCCAAGACAGACAAAAAGCACACTGGCCGTAGCATCAGGCATAGCGTCCTCCGGATTCCATCAATGCCCGCACCCGGGCCAGGTCTTCTGCGGTGTCAACGCCGGCGGGCGGCGGACGGTGGGCAATATCCACGTGAATGAGCGCACCGTTATAAAGCGCCCGCAGCTGCTCCAACGCTTCAATTCGCTCGGTGGGGGCAGGCGCCCAGCTGACAAATTCACGCAGCACACTGGCCCGATAACCATAGATACCAATGTGACGGAAGTAACCGATGTTGTCCGGCAGATCCAGTTCATCGGGATGCGCACCGGCCGGCCAGAAGTCTCTGGCCCAGGGGATGGGCGACCGACTGAAATAATGCGCCATACCGTGAGCGTCGCACACCACCTTTACCACATTCGGGTTGAACACCAGGTGCACGTCATGAATACGTTCACACAGGGTGGCAATAGAAGCCTCCGGATACTGCTCCAGATTATCGGCGACCTGATTGATCAACGCCGGCGGAATCAATGGTTCGTCGCCCTGAACGTTGACCACCCGGTGATCGGGATCAAGCTCAAGCTTGCGGGCCACTTCCTCCAGCCGATCCGTGCCGCTGGCATGATTGGGCGAAGTCATCACAACCTCGGCTCCAAAATCACGGCAGGCTTCTTCAATACGCGGGTCATCGGTAGCCACCACCACCCGCTGGGCACGACTTTCCTGGGCCCGCTCGCACACGTGCTGGACCATCGGCTTACCAGCGATCTGTGCCAGAGGTTTGCCCGGTAAGCGGCTGGACGCAAAACGGGCGGGTATTACAACCGTAAACGACATACTTTCAACCTGTTTCCGGTCAGTGTTTATCAAGACGCTCGTCGGTGGTCAGGGTGCGCGCTTCATTCGCCAGCATGACCGGAATGCCCTCCCGGATCGGGAAAGCCATGGCATCCTGGTAGCAGATCAGTTCGGTACGGGCATCATTGAGCTTGAGTTCTCCCTTGCATACCGGGCAAGCAAGCATGGCCAACAGTTTTTTATCCATGTTTCGGTCTCTCTGTATCTTGATGCGCTAATCGGTCGGAACAGGCTGCCAGCCGTTCCAGAAAGTGCTGTTCAAAAGGTTCTGACAGACTGGCCTCTACCGTCAACATCCAGGCATTATCCGGCGCAAAACCCCGGCATTTGACGGCGTCTTTGGCGGTCATTACCAACCACTCGCCAACGTGAAAGCCGAGATCTTCGGGACGGAAATGATGATGATCGGGGAAAGGCTTTTCCGTCACTCTGGCACCCAGACCACGCAAGGTGTCGAAAAACCGGGAAGGATTGCCAATACCGGCCACGGCCCGCACCCCCCGATTATCCAACGACTCAGGAGGCAGGGTATCGCCGGAGTTGATATTCACCAATGCAGAAGGTTTGAGCACCATGGCGTGAATATCCGGGTGCTCAACCCCGGCAAAGGCTGCAATCTGCTCGTCATCCGCAGGGAATGGCTCACCATTGAGAATCACAAAATCAACACTGGCCAGACGGCTCACAGGCTCACGCAATGGACCCACGGGGATCAACGCACCATTGCCAATGCCCCGGCTGGCATCAAAAACCGCCAGCTCAATGTCTCTGGGCAACAGGTAATGCTGAAGGCCGTCGTCACAAATCAGCACATCACCGAGATTCTGTGCAATGGCATAGTCCGCAGCGCGGGTACGCTGTGGGTCAACCACCACCGGGCACCCGGTCGCCAGCGCCAGCATCAGCGGCTCATCACCGCAAACCCCTGGCAGCGTGGTCTCGGTAACCGCCAGCGGGTACTCTTCGCTTTTGCCGCCATAGCCCCGGCTAAGAATCACCGGGCGCCAGCCCTTGTCCCGCATCAGCTGAACCAGGCGGGCAGTCAGCGGGGATTTCCCGGTGCCACCGGCGGTGATATTGCCGACAACCACGACCGGCACCGGCAACGTCCGCCGGGAAGACTGCAGAGCCTTGTTCCGCCTGGACTCCGCCACCGTACGGTACAGCCAGGACAGCGGTGCCAGCGGCGCCAGTGGGCGACCCCGCCGGTACCAGAGTTTATCCGTCAGATCCTTACTCATGCATGCTCGCTAAACTGGATCTGGTGCAATTGTGCATACGCACCCTCTTGCTCCAGCAATTCGCTGTGCGTTCCGGATTCCACAATGCGCCCGTTATCCATAACCAGAATCCGGTCAGCTTTCTCGATTGTCGACAACCGATGCGCGATAACCAGTGTGGTCCGGCCCTGCATGACCGTTTCCAGCGCTTCCTGGATATGGCGCTCGGATTCGGAATCCAGAGCCGATGTGGCTTCATCCAGAATCAGTACCGGAGCATCTTTGAGGATAGCGCGGGCAATGGCCAGCCGCTGTCGCTGGCCACCGGAAAGCATCACGCCGTTATCGCCGATCAGGGTATCCATGCCCTCAGGCATGCGATCAATAAACTCCGAGGCATGGGCTTTATCGGCCGCTTCCCGAATTTCTTCCCGGCTGCAATGGCGCAAGGCACCGTACGCGATGTTGGCGGCGATACTGTCGTTGAAGAGCACCACGTTCTGGTTCACCAGTGCAACTTGCGCCCGCAGCGCGCGCAATGAAAACTCTTTCAGGGAGTGACCATCAATGCGGATATCACCGCTGGTGTATTCATAGAATCTTGGCAACAGGCTGACCATGGTGGATTTGCCACTGCCTGAACGCCCGACCAGCGCCACACTCTGCCCGGCCGGAATATCCACGGTAATGCCCTCAAGCACATTGTCCAGTTGATCGCGATAGCGGAACGACACCTGATCAAATTCAATATGTCCCTCTACCCGGACCGGGGCGTAGGTACCAGGATCCTGTTCAGGCGGCTCATCGATGGTTTCAAACACATCATAGGCGGCAGCCACACCCTTCTGGATCTTGGAGTGAACGGAAGTCACCTGGCGGATCGGTTTTGCCATGGTGGTCGCTGCAGTAATAAACGCGATCAGCTGACCCGTCGACATCTCGCCCCGGATTTCCGGGGACAGCATGGTCCACACCAATGCCGCAATGGCAATGGCGACCAGCACCTGAACCACCGGCACACTGATCGCCTGGGTGGAGGCCATCTTCAGGCTCTGCTTCAGATTACGGTGACTGACCGCACGAAAACGTTCACGCTCATAATCTTCGCCGCCAAACGTTCTCACCACCCGATAGCCACTGATGGACTCAGACGCCACGTGGGTAATATCACCCATGGAGCCCTGAATGCGCTGACTGATGCGACGAAACCGCTTGCTGGCATAGTTCACAACCAGACCGATCAGCGGGCCCACAGTCAGAAACACCAGGGTAAGCTTCCAGTTGGTGTAGATCATGAAACCGAGGAGGCCGACGATCGTCAGACCTTCACGCAGGGTAATGGTCACGGCACTTGTGGTGGCTTCCGCAACCTGCTCCACATTGAACGTGAGCTTGGACACCAGCCTACCGGCAGCGTTGTCGTCGAAGTATCGGGACGGCAACGTCATCAACCGATCAAAGACATCGTTACGCAGAGCATTGATGACGTTACGGCCCACGTAACTGATGAAGTACTGACTAAAAAAAGTACCAATACCCCGGAAGGCAAACACTCCAACGATCAACCCCGTCAGCAGCACCCGGTTCTCGTCGGTCGGATTCTCGATGGCAGCAATGACATATTCCATGGCAGCCGCCATCCCGGTGGATGCCGCCGCATAGATCACATTACCCATGATCGCCAGAGCGAAGGCCAGCCAGAAAGGCTTTACGTACCGCAGCAAGCGTTTGTAGGTGGACCAACTACCGGTTGGCGGTGCCTGTAACGGCTCCGGCCTTTCATTCATCACGGGCTATCAGCCTCCCGCTCGGTGGTTATACTCAGTTTCGCGAACCCCAGGCGGCCGGCCACATCCATAGCTCTGACAACAAATTCGTGGGGCGTGCGGGCGTCGGCAGTAATAATGAAAGGCAGACTGCTGTCCCCTTCGGCCAGCTCTCGCACACCCCGTTCCAGGGTTTCACGGCGATTGTTGACCAGTGTCCTGTCGTTGAGGATGTACTGACCCTCGGCGTTAATCACTACATCGATCTGCTGTACTTCCGAAGGCGATACCGGCTCACCATTCGCTTCCGGCAGCTCTACCTGCAGATGACTCTCCCTGGTAAACGTGGTGGACACCATAAAGAAAATCAGCAGCAGGAATACCACGTCAATCAGTGGTGTCAGGTCTACCCCGACCTCTTTGCTTCTCTGGCGCTTGAACTTCACGACGCTCAGGCTCCTTCCACGTCGATTTCGCGGTCACCATGGACCACTTCCACCAACTTGATGGCTTCCTGTTCCATATTGACCACGAGTTCATCCACCCGCCGGATAAAATAGCGATGTGCAATCAGGGCCGGAATGGCAACGCTCAGACCCGCCGCGGTGGTAATCAATGCCTCGGAAATACCACCGGCCAGGTTGCCGGCATTACCCACGCCCGCCAGCTGGATTTCAGCGAATACCTTGATCATCCCGATCACGGTACCCAGCAGACCCAGCAACGGAGTAATCGTGGCAATGGTACCCAGTGGGTTCAGAAAGCGCTCAAGCTGATGGATCACCTGACTGGCTTCCTGCTCGATGCTTTCCTTCATGATTTCCCGGCCATGCTTGGCATTCATCAGGCCACCGGCAAGCACCTGCCCCAGAGGCGACGAGCCCTGGAGTGCTTTCAGCTTCTTGCTGTTGAGCTCCTTCTTCTTGATCCAGCGCCAGAGTTCGTTCACCGACTGCGGCGGTGCAACCCGTGACGCCCGTAAAGACCAGAATCGTTCCAGAATAATGGCCAGTGCCAGAACGGAACAGGCAACAATGGGCACCATCAGGATGCCACCAGCTTTCAAAAGCTCGAACACGCTTGATCTCCCTGATTAATAACGAGCGGGCGCTACTTTAGCATAGCTATCACACCACGCCACACCCGGAACATCACGGGATCAGACATTGATCACGGGCCAGCCCCGCCCTGTTTATCCAGAACGGCGTAGAATACCGGCTCTCGCGGATTTCAGGACCACCTTCCGTGAAAACAATGGTTATTTCTCCGGAACAGGCGGTATTCAAGGCCCGCGCCCCGGCCTGCCGGTAACGCCGGGTTACATCCGGGTGAGGATGACCGTAACGATGCTGGTAACCGGCAGTGTAGATCACATGGTCCGGAGCCATCGCACCGACCCAGGGTGCAGAAGAAGAGGTTTTGCTGCCGTGATGTGGCGCCACGACAATGCGCCGCCCATTGTTCACCGGCAGGCCTTGATGCACCTTGCCAGCCAACATCTGGCGCTCTACTTCTCGCGTAATGTCGCCGGTCAGCCAGAGATCACTGCCCGAGCCCGGGTGATAAACCCGCAATACGCAAGAGGCGGCATTGCCCGAAACCGCTGTGGGCGAACGCCAGAAACCAAGCCTGAGCCCGGCCCAGTCATAGCTGCCCTCCGGACAGGACCGGACAGGTACGGACTGCTCGCCCCCCACCTTGCCAGCAACGGCTTCCACTTCGCCACTGAGTAGATCACCCACATCCAGGTCAGCCAACAACCGGGACAAGCCACCGGCATGATCACTGTCACCATGGCTGATAACGAGTTTATCAATGCGATGCACCCCCCTGGACTTCAAACCGGGTATCAATACCGACTCCGCCGCCGAAAAAACGCCTTCAATGCCTGGCCCGGTATCGTAAACAAGCGCCCGGTTTTCAGCCCGGACCAATACCGACAGGCCCTGCCCCACGTCCCAGATAACCACTTCCGGTGTACTCACCTTAGAATTAACCGGCTCCGGCCGGGCGAAGAACATCAGGCCGGCCCACACCATCACAACAAAAACCGCAACAGCACGAAACCGGGGCTCTGGAAACCGGAGAACCAGAATCACACAAGCCGCCAGCAGAACAATCGCCAGCCATGGCAATTCAGGGGATGATGGCAGAGATAGTGATTGCACGTGCTGTAACCAGAACATCAACGCACCAAGCACCTGATTAAACGCAGAAGTCACCAGCTCAGCAATCGCGCCATCAAAAAGAACGATCAGCAAAACGCCACCGAACAGAACCGGCATAACCACCAGCGACAACCAGGGAATGGCAACAGTGTTGGCAATCAAACCCGCCAGGGGCTGCTGCTGGCCCAGCTCGGCCAGTATTGGCCACAAGCCGGCGAAAATCGCCAACTGGGCAATAACCAGACCTTTCAGCCAGCCCGGTGAACCTACCCGGCCCGCAAAGGCGACCAGCAGCACGGCGACGGCGCCGAATGACAGCCAGAACCCCTGGTCCAGCGGTGCAAACGGGTCTGTCACCAACACCAGGGCCAGCGCAATCAGGTAGGGTCGCCACGGGCTGGCTTCCTGCGCCAGCAATAAATACCAGCCACCAACAATCACCATGATCAGGGCCCTGCGGGTTGGCACGCCGAAGCCAGCCAACAGGGCATAAAGAAAGCAACAGGCAACCACCAGCAAGAATACCAGAACCCGAATCTGCTGCTCCCGTATTCTTGTTACCGGCACCAGCAATAACACTTTGCGCCCGAGCGCGCCGGCCGCCACCGCCAGCAAACCCAGATGCAGGCCCGATATCGCCACCAGATGAATGGTGCCGGTGGCTTTGAGCGTCTGCCAGTGATCGTCGTCCAGATAGCTCCGATTGCCAATTAATAACGAAGCGATCAAGGGATAGGAGTCAGCATCGCTGAATTGCCGGTGGACAGTTTCTGCCACCCGCTGGTACCAGGTGTGATAGCGACAGGTCACACCACAGGGCAAGGCCGGTTCCGCTGCAACCGAACGGATACTGCCAGTGGCGCGTATGCCGTGGCGGAAAAGCCAGTCTTCATAACGAAAACCAGCGCTATTAAGGTTGCCATGGGGGCGCTTCAGTACTGCCTGAAGCCTGAGCCGGTGGTCAGGCAGTAATTCGCCCTTCCGTCCGTACCAGGCCAGCCTGAGCTTTTCGGGCCGGGCCCCGGGCCAGCCGGAAGCACCAGGCGGAACCTCGTGCCACTGTTGTACGCAAAAATTGAAACGCAGGCTGTCAAAACTGCCGGGTTGGGGCAAGCTGCAAACGTGACCGGAAACCGTCAACACCACGCCCTGGAGTGATTCGCTGACACGCTGGTCAAGACGGCCGGCCGAATGCCAGGTCGCCCAGAACAGCCCGATCAGCAAACAACAAAGAAAAGCGGGAATGATCCGGCGTCCGAAATGGCGGACACGATACCACCAAACCCCCGTCGCCATTGCCCCGAGCGGGAACAACCAGATACAGGCTGGCCACAGCGTCAACCGATACAGTAAGATTACCCCACAGCTGAATGCGATGAGGCCAGCGTTACTCATTGCCTGTAGTCCGGGCAGCCGGGTGGCGCCAAAGAGCCGGGACATTCCTTGTCCTCCGTTGTTGTAACACGCCGGTCTATCAGATTACCGGTTATCATCCTGAACCAGAGCACAGGCCGGACTTCCAATGCCGAAGAAGTTCATGAAGCGGTATTTGCCTACTCCGGAGAAAGTGCGGTCGATCCGGTCACTGCATTTTCTCGGGGACGTCCTTCATGAACCCAACCTGTGGCACATCAACCGGCACTGCGTAGCCAGAGCTTTCCTGGTTGGCGTCTGGTTTACCTTCATTCCCATGCCTTTCCAGATGATAGCGGCGGCCCTGTGTGCGATCTGGTTCAACGCCAATCTGCCACTTTCAGTTGCATTGGTGTGGATCAGCAACCCGCTGACCATGCCGCCGATTTTTTACTTCAATTACAAAGTAGGCGCCTGGATACTCGATCGCCCCTTGCTGGCCTTTGAGTTCGATGTTTCCCGGGAATGGCTCGGTAGCCGCCTTATCGACATCGGCATCCCTTTGTACCTCGGCTCTCTGGTCATTGCGACGGCTGCCGCCTGCCTGGCCTATCTGATTATCCAGTACCTCTGGCGCCGGAAAATCCGCTCTGACTGGCGCCTGCGCAGACTGGAAAAGTCGAAACAGGCGCAACCAGGCAGTCACGCATCCTGAAGCAGCCGCCCCTGCTCAAGCCGCAATACCCGGCCCAGACTCCGGGCCATAGTCATATCGTGGGTCACCATGATAAACGCGGTGCCGGACTGACCACGCAGATCCTCGATCAGCTCACGGATACCCTCTCCTGTCTGCTCATCCAGATTGCCCGTGGGCTCATCCATAAGCACGCACTGGGGCGAATTAACCAGAGCCCGGGCTATAGCCACCCTTTGCCGTTCCCCACCTGACAATTCGCCGGGCTTGTGCTGCAGACGTTCCGCCAGCCCTACCCGGCCCAGCAGACTCTCCGCCTTTCTGCGGGCCTCCGCGGGTTTCTGCCCGGCCAGCGCACAAGGCATCATCACATTCTCCAGCGCTGAAAATTCCGGCAATAAATGATGAAACTGATACACAAACCCCAGGTTACGGCTGCGGAACTTGGCCCGTCCGGCTTCGGATAAACGATGGATATCCTGACCACAGATATTGATATGCCCGGACGAAGGACGATCCAGCCCGCCCAGGAGATTCAGAAGCGTGGTCTTACCGGCGCCACTGCTGCCAACAATGGCCACCGTTTCGCCCGGCTGCAACTGCATGGAAATGTCGGAGAAAATCGTGAGCTTCTCCGGGCCTTCACTGTAAGTGCGAGTAACCTCACGACAATCAATGACCGGAGTGACATTTCCCGCTTTCTGATAATCACTCATAACGCAATGCCTCCACCGGTTCGACCCGTGATGCCCGCCAGGCCGGATAAATCGTCGCGAGCAGGCTCATGGCCAGCCCGGCACCGCTAATAATAAACACGTCATTCCACTGCAACTGGGACGGCAGGTAGCTGATGAAATACACGTCTGCACTGAGGAACTGATGCCCCATCAGTGCCTCGATCCAGGAAATCACATCGGCGACATACCAGGCCCCCAGGACGCCCAGAACCGTGCCAACAAGCGTGCCGAACACACCGATCACAGCCCCCTGGACAATAAAAATACGCATGATTCGGCCCGGCGTGGCCCCCATGGTCCGCAGAATGGCGATATCAGCCGTCTTGTCAGTAACCACCATGACGAGGGTGGAAACAATATTGAAGGCCGCTACCGCCACAATGAACATCAGCAACAGGCCAATCATGGTTTTCTCCATGCGAATGGCCTGGAACAGATTACCGTGGGTTCTGGTCCAGTCGGACACGTAATAACGCCCATCCAGAGTTCTGGCTACCTCATGGGCGACTGAGGGTGCCGCAAACAAATCATCCACCAGCAGGCGGATACCCTCGGCCCTGCCGTCGGTTCGCATCAGCCGCGCGGCATCGTCCATGTGCATCAAGGCGTAATTGCCATCCAGCTCCGCCCCGACACTGAAGATACCCTTAACGGTAAACCGTTTCAGCCTGGGCAGCACGCCCGCAGGCGTTACTGATGCTTCCGGCAACACAACCGTCAAGCGGTCACCAATGCCCAGCCTGAGACTGTTAGCCATCAAACGGCCGATGATAATACCGAACTCTCCGGACTTGAGCTCATCCAGCGAACCCTCCACAAAATGATCTTCAATTATCGAGACGGAAGCCTCTTCCTCAGGCAACACACCATTGAGCATCACACCCCGGACGTTGCCGCCGCCGGTCACCATGCCCTGCCCCTGAATGAACGGCGCCGCCGCCTCAACGCGGGGATGGTTCTGCACCAGTTCATCAATACGTTGCCAGTCATCCAGCGGCCCGTTAGCCCCCTGGATGGTAGCGTGAGGCACCATACCGAGAATGCGCTGTTTCAATTCACGGTCAAAGCCGTTCATGACTGACAGCACAATGATCAGTACTGCCACACCGAGCATCAGGCCGATCATGGACGTCAGCGAAATAAAGGAAATAAAATGATTGCGCCGTTTGGCCGCTGTGTACCGCAGGCCAATGTATAACGATAAGGGTCTGAACATAAGGAGAGGTGCCTGTTGCTACCTTCGGGTCTGTGTTGTCTGGAAACTGCTAGACTGTGTCAGGTAAAAACCAGCCAATCGGAGACAGGATGCCAGGCACACACGAAAATGCCCCGACTACCCATGAGCCCGGTGATCGCCGGGAGTTTTACCGGATAGATGACCATATTGGTCTGGAAATCCGCTGGCTCGATACTGCCCAGGCCACGGATACCACCGACCCGTTCATCGACTCACCACGGGAATCTCTGAAAGCCGAGTTCCGCCGACTGGATCAGGACGTTAAAAGCCACCTGGCCACTCTGGCCGAACGCGACCGGTCACTGGCAGGACTGATCAAATCCCTGAACAGCAAGCTCGACACGCTGGCGCGCATTATCGCCTTTGAGCAAAATCCGTTGCAACCGGAAGACTGGCAGGACGTAACCCTCAGCGAAGGAGGTCTGTCGTTTTCCAGCGCACCGGATGCCTGGAAAAAAGGCGACCGGATGGCCGTAAGAATGACGCTGCCGCCGGAACTCTATCAACCCCGGGCCGTGGCAGAGGTTTATGACGTTCACCCCGAAGACCACGGCAACGCCCGTATTCACACCACTTTCGCCCACATTGACGACAGCGACCGCCAGCAAATTGCCCGGCATGTGATGCGGTGGCAAATACGGCAGCGACAAAAAGAGTAAACTCTGAAAAAACACTGACTTTTATCTGCATTTGAGGGATATTACGTTTCAGTCATGTCCCGCTGATTTCTGCAAACATCCGGTATTGATGGAGCATACCATGAACAAAACCCGAAGCCGGCTCACCACCCTGGCCCTCGCTTTTGCATTGAGCGCAGGTGCCACAATCACCGCTAACGCCGAGCAGGTTACTATTCCGGTTGGCAGCCAGGCCGAACGAAGCCAGACCCGCCTTCCGGTGAACGGGATGAACGAGAGCACCGTTGAGGACCGCTGGGGTACTCCCCAGAAGGTTGTTGAGCCGGTCGGCCAGCCTCCCATCAGTCAGTGGCACTATCAGGAATTCGTCGTCTATTTTGAGAACAACCGGGTACTGCATACCGTCATGAAGCGAGAGCGGTAATTCCGGAAACTCATTTTGTTGCCAGATCACCTGACGTTGTCACGGCGGTCAGATAGAATGGCCGCTTTTGGATATCAGGGGGCAGAACGAGTGACTTCCAGACCAGTATTGCCGGCAGAGTGGGCACCCCAGAGCGCCATCATGTTGACCTGGCCGCACCCAGGTACGGATTGGGCCAGCATGATGAACGAAGTCGAACCGGTGTTTCTGGAAATTGCCGAAAGCGTCCTCCGCTTCGAAAATGTACTGATTACCTGCGAATTTGTCGCTCGCCTGCAAAAGCTCGGGGAGCAGCTCAATGCCTGGGCACAAGCCAACGAGTTACCCGGCCGTGTTGTCACGGTACCGGCACCGGCGGACGACACCTGGGCACGAGACCACGGCCCGGTTACCGTTGCGACCGACGACGGCTTCTCTGTGCTCAATTTCCGGTTCAACGCCTGGGGCAATAAATTCTCCTGGGAAAAGGACAACGCCCTGAATCAACACTTGAGCGGTGCCGGCATATTCGGAAATCACCGGATGCAAGCCGTGGATCTGGTGCTGGAAGGCGGGTCTGTCGAGTCTGATGGAGAAGGCACCCTTCTGACCACCAGCGAATGCCTGTTAACCCCGTCCCGAAATCCGAGCATGGACAGAACCGCCCTTGAACAGCAACTTTCTGAACATCTGGGCGCCGAGCGAGTGCTATGGCTGAACCATGGCTACCTGGCCGGAGATGACACCGACAGCCATATCGATACCCTGGCCCGCTTCTGCGCTCCTGACCACATCTGCTATGTCGCCTGCCCGGACGAAACTGACGAGCACTACGATGCCCTGCAAGCCATGCGCGAAGAGCTGCAGGAATTCCGCTGTATGGACGGCACCCCCTACAAACTGACACCGCTGCCCTGGCCCGAGGCCCTGTATGGTGAAGACGGCGAGCGCCTGCCGGCGACTTACGCCAACTTCCTGATCATTAACGGCGCCGTTCTGTTGCCGGTTTACCAGGTTCCCCAGGATGATGAAGCCATCCGGGTATTGACTGATATTTTCCCGGATCGTGAAATCATCCCGATTAACTGCCGGCCATTGGTTCACCAGCACGGCAGCCTGCACTGCGTCACCATGCAGATTCCCGAAGGAGTGCTCAAGGTATGACCCGGGCCGCAACAGCCGACCGCTTGCAAATCGCAGCCATCCAGCAGACGTGCAGCGATAACAAGGAAACCAGCAGAGCCACTTCCGAGCATCTGATCCGCGAAGCGGCTGAGGGCGGCGCGCAGCTCGTTGTGCTGCAGGAACTTCACGCCACCCTGTATTTCTGCCAGACCGAAGACACCGCCGTGTTCGAGCTGGCTGAATCGATTCCGGGCCCGACCAGCAACTGGCTATCCGACCTCGCGAAAGAACTGAACATCGTCCTGGTTGGCTCCATTTTTGAGCGCCGCATGAACGGCGTGTATCACAACACCGCCGTGGTCTTCGATACCGACGGCAGCCTGGCCGGGCTTTACCGGAAAATGCACATTCCCGATGACCCCGGCTTCTATGAGAAATTCTATTTCACCCCCGGGGATGCCTGTTTCAACAACGGAGAAAACGGATTCACCCCCATCGATACATCCGTCGGCAGGCTGGGCGTGCTGGTGTGCTGGGATCAGTGGTATCCCGAAGCGGCCCGCCTCATGGCACTGGCCGGCGCCGAAGTCCTGATTTACCCCACGGCTATCGGTTGGGACATCACCGATGAGCCGGAAGAGCAGGCCCGGCAACTGGAAGCCTGGGTCACCGTTCAGCGCGGCCATGCCGTCGCCAACAACCTACCGGTGGTTGCCCCCAACCGGGTGGGAACGGAACCGGATCCCTCCGGTCAGACCGACGGCATAAGGTTCTGGGGCAACAGCTTTATTTGCGGTGCCCAGGGTGAGTTTCTGGCCCGGGCCGATGACCACAGCCAACTGATATTGACCGCCAGCCTGGATCGCCAACGCACGGAATCTGTCCGGCGCATCTGGCCGTACTTCCGGGATCGGCGCATTGATGCCTACAGCGACATTCTCAAGCGAGTAAGGGATTGAACACTGAATGAAGCAAACCATTGACCGCGTAGTCACCGAGCTCAATACCATTTTGCTGGGTAAAGAGACCCAGGTGAGGCTCGCTCTGTGCGGGCTCCTGGCTCGCGGGCATCTGTTGATCGAAGACATTCCGGGCATGGGCAAAACCACCCTGTCGCACGCGCTGGCGAAAATAATGGGGCTGAGCTACCAGCGTATCCAGTTCACCAACGACCTGTTGCCGGCCGACGTCCTGGGTTACGCCATGTTCGACAAGCAGGCTGGCAGCCTGGTTTTCCATCCCGGGCCGATTTTTTCCCAGGTGGTACTCGCAGACGAGATCAACCGCGCCTCCCCGCGAACCCAGAGCGCTTTGCTGGAAGCCATGGAGGAGCGGCAAGTGTCCATAGAGGGGGAAACCCGGCCCCTGCCCTCTCCGTTTTTTGTGATTGCCACCCAGAACCCCATTGAGCAGGGAGGCACTTTTCCGCTGCCGGAATCCCAGCTGGACCGCTTTCTGATGCGGCTACACCTGGGTTACCCCGACCCGAAAGCCGAGCGGGAATTGCTGGAAGGCGAAGACCGCCGCGCCATGACAGAACGTTTAAACACCATTCTGTCTCAGCAGCAGCTGCAATCGCTGCAAAGTGCTGTCGAAAAAGTCAGCGCCAGTCCGGCACTGCTGGATTATCTGCAACGATTACTTGAGCAGAGTCGACGCATGCCCGGCCTGATGTACGGTCTGTCCCCCAGAGCTGGCCTGGGCCTGCTTCGGGCCGCCAAAGCCTGGGCCATGATGGCCGGTCGGGATTACGTACTCCCGGATGATCTGCAAACCATATTCCCGGCCGTGGCCCAACACCGCCTGGAACAGGGCGAATCCGGAAAAAGCGCGGAGCGGGTACGCCAGTTGCTGACAACCGTATCGGTGCTTGAATAGCCCTCCCCTGATCATATAGCAAAGCTTTATAGGCCGTATTGGCTGAAACGAATGGCCGCATCGCTGATTCGTGATAGCCTTTGACACTTTTCCTGTTGGAGACACCCATGAGCGAAACCAGACACTCCCGACTGATCATCCTCGGTTCCGGTCCGGCCGGCTACACCGCAGCGGTTTACGCTGCCCGCGCCAACCTGAAACCGACCCTTATTACCGGCATTGAAGTAGGCGGCCAGCTCACCACCACCACCGATGTAGACAACTGGCCCGGCGACAATGACGGCGTTCAGGGCCCGGAGCTCATGCAACGCATGCAGAAGCACGCCGAGCGGTTCGAGACCGATGTTGTCTATGACACCATCAACGAGACGGATCTGAGCAAACGTCCGTACCGCCTCAAGGGCGACAATGGTGAGTACACCTGTGATGCCCTGATCATTTCCACCGGCGCGTCTGCGATGTATCTGGGCCTGGAATCCGAAGAGAAGTTCAAAGGTCAGGGCGTATCGGCCTGCGCCACCTGTGACGGGTTCTTCTACAAGAAACAGAAAGTCGCCGTGATTGGCGGTGGCAACACGGCTGTGGAAGAGGCACTGTATCTTTCCAACATCGCCGACGAAGTCACTCTGGTACACCGTCGCGACAGCCTGCGAGCGGAAAAAATCCTGCAGGACAAGCTCTTTGAAAAAGCCGAGAACGGCAACGTCAGAATTGTCTGGGACCACACCCTGGACGAAGTCCTCGGCGACGGCACCGGTGTTACCGGCATGCGCATCAAGAGCACCAAAGACGGCAGCACCAGGGATCTTGAGCTTGCCGGTGTCTTTATCGCCATCGGTCACAAACCCAACACTGACCTGTTCGAGGGCCAGCTGGATATGGAAAATGGCTACATCCAGATCCGGTCCGGGCTGAACGGCATGGCCACGCAAACCAGTGTTCCGGGCGTATTTGCAGCCGGAGATGTCGCCGATCACGTCTATCGTCAGGCCGTTACCTCCGCCGGCTTCGGTTGTATGGCCGCGCTGGACGCCGAGAAGTTCCTGGACCAGCAGGACTGATTGCAAGACACCATGACTGCGCTACCCTGGCTTGACCCGAACCAGCTCTGGTTCCCGCCGGCCGATGAAGCACTGGAAGACCCGGAAGGCCTTCTGGCGCTGGGTGGCGACCTCCATCCGGACCGGCTATTACTGGCCTATCGTAACGGAATTTTCCCGTGGTTCAGCGACGACCAGCCCATTTTGTGGTGGTCGCCTGACCCCCGCTGCGTACTGCCGCCCGATGAAATCCACATTTCCCGAAGTTTGCGGCGGACCCTGAACCAGCAAACATTCAGCATCACCGCTGACCAGTGCTTCAGCCGGGTTATTCGCCTGTGCGCCAGCACCCGCGCGGAAGGCACCTGGATAACCGACGACATGATGGCAGCCTATGGGCACCTCCACCGGCTGGGTTACGCTCATTCCATTGAAGCCTGGAACCGTAACGGTGAGCTGGCCGGTGGCATGTATGGCCTGGCCATCGGCCGCTGTTTTTTCGGTGAATCCATGTTCTCTCTCGAAACCAACGCGTCCAAGGTATTAATGGTGCACCTGGCCCGCCAGCTCACCGAGTGGGGGTATCAGTTAATGGACTGTCAGGTAGAAAGTGATCATCTGTTAACGATGGGCGCGCGAAGCATTCCCAGGGCAGAATTTCTGTCTATACTCAGGGCATCCGTGGATCGGAAACCGGGAACGTCAGACTGGCACTTAACATGGCAGTGGCCCGGCCCGGAGGTTTGAATGAGTAATCTCAGAACGCTGGTATTCTTTGCCACCCCATCCCACGACTGCAGCTATCTGCCGGATCGTGAAGCGACCACCATGTTTGTGGACCCGAGAGCGCACGTTGACAAAAAACTCTACAGTCAGCTGACCGCCCTGGGGTTTCGCCGAAGCGGATCTCACTACTACCGGCCTCACTGCGAGAACTGCAACGCCTGCGTGCCGGTCCGCCTGAAGGTGAAGGAATTTACCACTGACCGCAATCAGCGCCGGGTGTTGCGCAAGAATTGTGACGTTCAGTGTAAACTGGTGCCGGCAGCCTTCGATGAACGCTACTACCAGCTCTATGCCCATTACATCGAGGAGCGGCACTGGGACGGTGACATGTATCCGCCGTCCAGAGAGCAGTTTTCCTCGTTCCTGGTGGAAGGGGCGACGGACTCCTGGTTTCTGGAAATGAGCCTGGACGGTGAGCTGATCGGACTGGCCGCTCTGGATCTGCTGGACGATGGCCTGTCGGCCATCTACACCGTGTTCTCACCAGACATGGAACACCGCAGTCTGGGAACCCTGGCCATACTCTGGCAGATAGACGAGGCCCGAAAGCGTCAATTACCTCACCTGTATCTGGGCTACTGGATCAGGGAATGCCGTAAAATGAGCTACAAAACCCGGTTCCAACCCATCGAGGCGCTGCGCGATGGCCATTGGCGCGAGATGATTCCTGAGTGAGCTTTGCCAAACGGTAAGAATTCAGGCAAAATTGCGCAATTTAAAATCACATGAAAGTATTCCAGAGAGGTTTCTACTGAATGGCGAAGTCAGATGCTATTGAAATGGAAGGCGTTATTATCGACACCCTTCCCAATACCATGTTCCGTGTAGAGCTGAGCAACGGCCATGTTGTGACTGCTCACATTTCCGGCAAGATGCGCAAGAATTACATCCGCATTCTGACTGGCGACAAGGTCAAGGTTGAGCTCACGCCGTATGACCTGAGCAAGGGCCGCATCGTCTACCGCGCCCGTTAATATCGTAGTCGCATTATCCAAAAAAAAGCCCCGCTCATGCGGGGCTTTTTTGTTTCAGCTGACCATCAGACTGCCTCGGCCGGCTCGCTCTCATATTCGAACACCAGCTCATCATCCTCAAGGTGAACGAACACATCTCCACCTTTCTCGGAAAGGCTGCCAAACAGGATCTGCTCAGCCAGTGGCCGCTTGATCTTGTCCTGAATCAGCCGGGCCATGGGCCGGGCACCCATGGTCACATCATAGCCCTTCTCTGCCAGCCAGACCTTGGCGTCTTCGTCGACATGCAGTACCACGTGCTTCTCATCCAGTTGCGCCTGCAACTCGGTGAGGAACTTGTCCACCACGTGGGTGATGGTGCCTTTCTGCAAATCCCGGAACTGGATGATGCCATCCAGACGGTTGCGGAACTCCGGCGTGAAGGTCTTGGTGATGATTTCCATACCATCGCTGCTGTGGTCCTGCTCGCTGAAGCCAATGGAACGCCTCGCCATACTTTCAGCACCGGCGTTGGTGGTCATCACCAGGATGACATGACGGAAATCCGCCTTGCGGCCGTTGTTGTCGGTCAGGGTACCGTGGTCCATCACCTGCAGCAGCAGGTTGAACACTTCCGGATGCGCCTTCTCGATCTCATCAAGCAGCAGCACGCAGTGTGGCTGTTTGCTCACCGCCTCGGTCAGCAGACCGCCCTGGTCATAACCCACATAACCGGGAGGCGCACCAATCAGTCTTGATACGGTGTGCCGCTCCATGTACTCAGACATGTCAAAGCGCACCAGCTCAATACCCAGCACCTTCGCCAGCTGCTTGGTGACTTCGGTCTTGCCGACACCGGTGGGGCCAGCGAACAGGAATGCGCCCTCGGGCTTCTCCGGAGCTTTCAGCCCGGCCCGCGCGAGCTTGATGGCAGTGGACAGGGATTCGATGGCCGGATCCTGGCCAAACACCACCATTTTCAGGTCACGCTCCAGATTGCGCAGCAGATCCTTGTCGCTGCTGGACACATTCTTCGGCGGAATGCGCGCAATATTGGCAACCACATCTTCAATGTCGGTCACATCAATGGTTTTTTTCCGTTTGTCTTCCGGCTGCAGACGCTGCCGGGCACCGGCTTCGTCAATCACATCAATGGCCTTGTCCGGCAAGTGCCGGTCAGTGATGTAACGGTCAGCCAGTTCCGAGGCCACCCGCAAGGCCTGGTCGGTGTATTCCAGATCATGATGTTTTTCAAAGCTGGGCTTCAGCCCCTTGAGAATCTCGTAGGTATCCTCAACACTCGGCTCGTTTACATCAATTTTCTGGAAACGGCGAGCGAGAGCGCTGTCTTTCTCGAAAATGCCACGGAATTCCTGGAAAGTGGTTGAGCCAATGCAGCGAAGCTCACCCGAACTGAGCATGGGCTTGAGCAGATTGGAAGCATCCATTACTCCACCCGAGGCGGAGCCGGCGCCGATAATGGTGTGGATCTCATCGATAAACAGAATTGCATGGTTCTGCTTCTTGAGATCGGCCAGCAAGCCTTTCAGACGCTTCTCGAAGTCGCCCCGGTATTTGGTGCCCGCGAGCAAGGCGCCCATATCCAGCGAGTAAACCACGGCATCAGAGATAACATCGGGCACCTGGCCATCAACGATACGCTTGGCCAGACCTTCGGCAATGGCCGTCTTGCCGACGCCAGCCTCACCCACCAGCAGCGGGTTATTCTTGCGCCGGCGCACCAGAATCTGCACCACGCGCTCAACTTCATGCTCGCGGCCAATCAGAGGGTCAATGCGCCCCTGCCGCGCCTGTTCGTTAAGGTTGGTTGCGTAGTTGTCCAGCGGACGGGATTGCGCACTTTCCTCGCCGACTTCCTCCTGAGCAGCGTGGTCTGCACCCTCCTCGTCTTCGGCTCCCTGCACTCTGGAAATGCCGTGGGATACAAAGTTAACAACATCAATCCGATTTACATTCTGCTTTTTCAGAACGTAAACGGCCTGACTCTCCTGTTCACTGAAAATTGCCACCAGGACATTGGCCCCGGTCACTTCCTTCTTGCCCGAGGACTGCACGTGAAATACAGCTCGCTGCAGCACTCGCTGGAAACCGAGAGTCGGCTGGGTTTCCCGCTCGTTGTCAGTGCTCGGTATCAGAGGTGTTGTGGAATCGACAAATTCGACGAGCTCATCTTCCAGCCCCTGGAGGTCTGCACCACAGGCTTTAAGGACGCCCACAGCCGAATCGTTGTCGAGCAGGGCCAACAGTAAATGCTCCACGGTCATGAATTCATGACGCTTGTCGCGGGCATTTTTGAAAGCCGTATTCAGCGTAATTTCAAGATCTTTGCTCAGCATGGGCACCCCAACGTCTGTCAGTCCGCACGTTCAATCTCGCAAAGGAGCGGGTGGTCACATTCCGAAGAATACTGGTTCACCTGCGCCGCCTTTGTTTCCGCGATGTCACGGGTATATACCCCACATACGGCCTTTCCCTGCGTATGGACGAGCAGCATCACCTGCGTCGCCTTTTCTTCGTTCATTGCGAAGAAAGTCATCAACACGTCTACAACAAAATCCATAGGCGTGTAATCGTCGTTTAACAATAAGACACGGTAACGTGCCGGCCGTTTCAGAGCAGGCTTTTCGGGCGCAACACTCACGCCATCGTGACGCTCGGGTTGATCGTCCTCTCCCTGATTGAATACTAGTAGAGAATTTTCGATTGTCCGCATGATTCTGTTTGCCGGTTTCTCGATTTACTGACTGAATGTGGCTGCCCATGGCCCGGTTTTCAAGCGCCACGGCAACCTGGCGTGCGTTTTCTTTCAATATCTTCATCATACCGCGTCGACACCCGGCTCAACCACTCAACTGGCCATTTCTTGACACTATCTCATTCTTGAACAACATTTATTGATGGATTTTTACACAACGCACTCGCGTGCTGATTGCACACCAATAACAAAAGAAGCCTGCAAGACTTCTGTTTCGACAGCACCAGAACAACGGAGTTCAAAATGCCGAAAGGAAAGGTCAAGTGGTTCAATAATGCCAAAGGATACGGCTTTATTGTCGAGGATGGCTGCAGTGATGACCTGTTTGCCCACTTTTCGTCAGTTCAGATGGAGGGCTACAAGACCCTGAAAGCTGGCCAGCCCGTCACCTTTGACAAGAAGCCGAGTGAGCGGGGCGTTCACGCTGTAAATATCATTCCGGGAAGTTCTTCGGGAACAGTGCACGCCTGAGACGCGCGGTTAACCATTCCCGGACCGGTTATCAAGCCAGGCCTGCAGAGCGTTTGCGGCCATTGGCCGCGCAATGGCATACCCCTGACCCAGCTCACAACCCAGCTCCAGGAGCGCCTGACAGTGTGCCTGCGTCTCCACACCTTCGGCAATGACATTCCTGTGAAAGGCTTCTGCCAGGCGGATAACGCCTTCCAGTATGGCCAGGTCATCCGGATCGTCAAGCATGTCACGTACAAAGCTGCGGTCGATCTTGAGCAACTGGGCGGGAAGCCGTTTCAGATAGGTGAGCGAAGAATAACCCGTGCCAAAATCGTCAAGGGCAAACCCGACCCCGATCTTTTCGCACGCCGTTATGATTTCTGACACCTGGGCGACATCCTCAAGCGCTGTGGTTTCCAGAATCTCCAGTTCCACGTCCCACGGCTCGAGAGTCGGACGGCTGTTCAACTCCTCGGTAAGCCGATTCATGAAGTCGGAATGCTGCAGATGAATCGCATCAATGTTGATACTGACCGGTATGTGGATACCCGCACTTTTCAAGCGCACGATCTGGTTCATTGCCGTACGCATCACCCAATTGCCCAGCTCGATGGCCACCGCCGTATTTTCAATCACCGGCAGGAAATTGGCCGGCGGCAGCAAGCCGCGCTCCGGGTGCTGCCAACGCACCAGTGCCTCGGCTCCGACCACCTCACCGGTACGCATATTTACTTTTGGCTGATAATGCAACACCAGCTCTTCGTTTTGCAGGGCTTCACGTATGCGAGCCAGACTTTCGTGCTGATCACGCACGGCACGTTCCCGCTCCGCATCAAACAGGCAGTAACGGTTTTTTCCGGCCTGTTTGGCCTGATACATGGCCTGATCGGCCTGACGCAACAACTGGTCAGGTTCCAGTGACTCGTTTTGCGGATAAAAAGCGACCCCGATACTGGCCGATACCGATACCTCAAGCTCGCCGAGCGTAATTGGCTCGGCAGCCGCGTCAAGAAGCCGATCAATCACCTCGATACTGTCCTCGGGTGTGTCCAGATCAAGCAGAACGGCGACAAACTCGTCGCCCCCGATGCGGGCCAGGGTATCTTCATCGCGCATGACCTGCTTCATCTGCCGGGCGACCTTCACCAGCAGTTGATCCCCCACGGCATGACTGTGGGTATCGTTGATCGTCTTGAAACCGTCCAGATCGATAAACAAAACGGCAATACTGGTTTTGTGGCGCAGGCTTTGAGCCATGGCCTGTTGCAAACGGTCGGCCGACAACGTGCGGTTAGGAAGGCCAGTCAGTGGATCAAAGTGTGCGATGCGTTCCAGCTGCTTCTGCTGCTGTTTGAGCGTGGTGATGTCGGTCAACAAGGACACATAACCCAGCAGCCGGCCTTCCTCGTTCTTCAACGCATTGACCTTTTGCAACACAGCGTAGAACTGCCCCTCTTTATGGCGATTCCAGACTTCGCCTTCCCAGTGTCCCTGTTCTTCCAGCGCCTTCCGCATCTGCCGATGAAAACGTTTACTGTGATGGTCGGAATTAAGTACTACCGGAGTCTGTCCCAACACGTCTTCGGCGCTGTAGCCGGTGGTTCGGGTGAAAGCGGCATTAACACTGACGATGTGATGCCCGGCATCGGTGATCATGATGCCTTCGTTGGCATTGTCGAACACACTGGCCGAACGCCGAAGCTCCCTTTCATTACGTTGCCGCTGTTCGATATTGACCAGGAGGTCTGCAAACAGCCGCAGCAGTTCCACGGTACGTTCACCAAACCGCGCTTCTTCCTCGACCGAATCCACCCCGACAAATCCGATACATTGCGCACCATTCATCAACGGCAGGTTAACAAGACTTTTGACAGACTGTGACTGCAGACTGTGTTTCAGATACCCCTCCGGCAAATCGGCCACACTCGGAATGATCATGGGTTGCCCCCGGCTGTGGCTTTCGGTCCAGTCGCTCATCTCTTTCAAAGGTACTTTCTGCAGATACCCGATCTGTGCTGAGACACCCGGTGCGCACCACTCATAAGCGTTCGACATGGTGTCCTGATCAAAATCGTAGCTGAACAGGTAGCAGCGGTCGGCACCGATAAAAGCCCCAACTTCAGCAAACGCTGCATCCACGGCATTATCCACCTCATATAATGGCAGGTTGATAAAGCGGCTGGAGAACTTGAGTACAATCTGACGGTAACGGTCTGCCTGCTCAATCAGCGCTTCGGCCTCACTACGCTGCATTTCGGCGCTGACCCGGTCGACAAACAGCTGTACCAGAACTCTTACGAGATTTTCCTGCAGCATCGGGGAACGGCTCATCGCCACCAACAGGCCTATCGGCTGGCGATTTTTGTCGAAAAGGATGCTGCCGATATAGGACTCAACCTGCATTTCCTCCAGCAGAGAATCATCCGGGTAGGTCTGTTGAGCGGCTTCGGGTATCACCAACAGCCGGTTACACAGCACGTCATAACACGGCGTTCCGCTCAACGGATAGCTGAACGGATCAATCGGCAGCTTTCCTGACCACCCCGCCAGCACACTGGCCTGCTCAAGCTCAGGTCCCAGCCGGGCGACAAACGCATAATCCAGACCCAGCGTCTGTACCAAATGACGGCTGACCGCCCGATAGAAATCGTCGCCCTCAAGCCCCGCAAATGTGCTGGCAAGAGCCGTTAATGAGTCCTGAGTCAGCTGGTGTTCGGTAATATCCTGAATGGTTCCCAGGGTTTTAATCGCTTTGCCCTGACCTTGCGAGAACGCTTCACAACGCAGCCGCACATGTTTGATACGCCCATCCGACATCTTCAACCGGTGGCCCGTTTCGTAGCTTACGCCAGCCTGCACGGCTTGCTGATAACCCTCAAAAACCCGCTGCCGGTCATCCGGGTGAATGCGCAAAAGGGCCTGACGATAACAATCATCAAGGCGGGGAGGCAGCTCAAGAATGTGGAACATTTCCTCCGAGCAGGTCAATTGATAACGCCCGCTCACATAGTCCAGCTCCCAACTGCCGACCTGGGCAATACGCTGGGCTTCAGCCAGTCGATCGGTACTATACCGCAAGGCGTCCGTCGCCTTTTTACGCTCCACTTCCAGTTGCCGGCGCCGGCGAATATTCAATGCCAGAAAGCCGATCACCACCGCCTGCACCAGCATAACGCCAGCCAGAAGCCAGATCTGTTGCAGACGAGTAAGCTCCAGCTCTTCTACCTGGGCATCCACCATTTCCTCCAGGCGGCGCTGGTAGTGCCAAAGATCCTGAGATTCATGGCGGCCCGGGGTAATATCGTTGACCACGGAAAATAGCAGCCTGCGGCCATCAAACTGATAGGGCCGGGAGTGCACTTCAACTGTTCGAACGTCTCCATCGGCCAGACGGTGCCGGAAAATAAAATAGTTTCGCCCCTGCTGCTGAGCCAACAGCCGCTCTTCGGCCACCTGTTCTTCAGTAAAGGTATTGATCTGTTGAATGGCCATCTGTTCAAACGCGGCATCCGGATAGCCGTAAAAATCAGCAGCCGCCGCGTTAGCTTCAATAATCCGGCCACTGCCTGGCTCAATCAGCAGCATGGGCAATCCGGATTCCATGAACACCTGCTCAAAATCCGGCCCTCCGGCAACCACAGACGCCAGGCCAGTAAACGCAAAAATCGTGGACAGAAGTGTTGCCACCAAAAAAGACCGAAGCCAGCGCAGCGGTAGGGGGCGATAAGACAATATGTGACTCCTGCAACTTTCAGAATATGTAGCTGAAATTACCCAATAAGCCATCAGACAACAAGCAACAAAACCACAAGCCCACCAAATCCTGGCCAGACATTGGTCTGATCGTTCCCATTTCAGGTACCATTTCGATGACTTTGAACAGGAACTTTCATGGCTGACTTAATCATTTTCAACAAACCTTTTCAGGTGCTGAGCCAGTTCACCGATGACCGGCCCGAGCAGCCCCGCCCCACGCTGGCTGACTGGATAGAGCAGCCCGGTTTCTACCCGGCCGGCCGCCTGGATTATGATTCCGAAGGTCTGCTTCTGCTCACCAACGAAGGCGCCCTTCAGCACCGCATTGCCTCCCCCACCAACAAAATGCCCAAAACCTATTGGGTTCAGGTGGAAGGTGATATCCCGGAAGACGCCATACTGCAGCTTTGTCATGGCGTTGACCTCAAAGACGGGCCAACACGCCCAGCCAAAGCCAGACGCATACAGAGCCCTGACGTCTGGCCCAGAACACCAGCTGTTCGCCACCGGGAGTCGGTACCAACGTCCTGGCTGGAGCTGACCATCACCGAGGGCCGTAATCGTCAGGTCCGCCGGATGACAGCGGCGGTCGGCTACCCTACTCTGAGACTGATACGTTACCGAATCGGCGGCTGGACACTGTCCGGGCTTCAGCCCGGCCAATACCGGCTGGAAACCATCAATCTGCCGAAGCCGGCAGCAGACCGCCGCCGGCGTCCCAAAGCCAGAAGGAGATCAGCCAAACCATGACCTGGAAGCCCCATGCCACGGTTGCCGTGATTGCCGAAGATTCACAGGGACGCTTTTTGCTGGTCGAGGAAATCAGTAGCGGCAAAGTGGTGTTCAACCAGCCAGCCGGCCATATCGAAGAAAATGAGCCCGTTCTGGATGCTGTTCGCCGTGAAACCCTGGAAGAAACCGGCTGGGAAATCGAACCCACTCATTTAATAGGCGTGTATACCTATAAATCGCCCAACAACGGAGCCACCTACTACCGGTTCTGTTACGCCGCCAATGCCCTTCGGCAAATTACAGAAGAACTGGACGATGGCATTATCGCTCCTCACTGGCTGAAGCTCGAAGAGATTCGTCAGTTGGGTGAAAAACTGAGAAGCCCCCTGGTTCTGCAATGCATCGAGGATTACCGCAAAGGCCGGAAATTCCCGCTGGATGTCGTCGTCGATGCACAGACGTAAACGTCTCAAGCTGTTAAAATCGCGCTTTTCAAATCGACGACCAGAAGACTCATGACCCAGATTGCTGACACCAAAGCCCCTTCGAACACTCGCGTTATCGTCGGCATGTCCGGCGGCGTAGACTCCTCGGTTGCCGCCTGGCTGCTGAAAGACCAGGGCTACCAGGTGGAAGGCCTGTTCATGAAAAACTGGGACGAAGACGACGGTACCGAATACTGCACTGCCATGGATGATCTGGCCGATGCTCAGGCGGTTGCGGATGCCATTGGCATCACCCTGCACACGGCCAGCTTCGCTGCCGAGTACTGGGACCGGGTGTTCGAACACTTCCTGTCCGAATACAGCGCCGGGCGCACCCCCAATCCGGACATTCTGTGTAACAAGGAAGTGAAGTTCCGGGCGTTTCTCGACTACGCCATTACCCTGGGTGCCGACTACATCGCCACCGGCCACTATACCCGCCAGCGCCCACTCAACGACGGCAGCGGCAAGGCTCAGCTACTCAAGGGCCTGGACCCGAACAAAGACCAGAGCTACTTCCTGCACGCGGTTTCCGGCGACCGTATTGCCCGCACGCTGTTTCCGGTGGGCGAGCTGGAAAAACCGGAAGTCCGGCGCATCGCCGAAGAACAGGGCTTTGTCACCCATGACAAGAAAGACTCCACGGGCATCTGCTTCATCGGCGAGCGCAAGTTCACTGACTTTCTGAAACAGTATCTCCCGGCCCAGCCCGGCAATATTGAAACCCCGGATGGCGAGGTGATTGGCAAGCATCAGGGGCTGATGTACCACACCATTGGCCAGCGCCAGTGGCTGGGCATCGGCGGCCTGAGTGAGTTCGGAGACGAACCCTGGTATGTCGCCGAAAAGGATCTGGATCGCAACGTCCTGATCGCGGTGCAGGGAAAGCATCATCCATTGCTGTTTTCCCGGGGCCTGGTCTCCGGCCCGATCGACTGGATCGCCGGCGAACCGCCGGCACAGCATTTCCGCTGCAAGGCCAAAGCCCGCTATCGTCAGCCCGACCAGGATTGTGAAGTCACGGTATTGAACGAAGGCGTGAAAGTCGTCTTTGACGACGCCCAGCGAGCCGTAACACCGGGCCAGTCCGTGGTGTTCTATATCGATGAGGTTTGCCTGGGAGGCGGTGTGATCGAACAGACCTGGCGCGACGACGAGCCATTACCCCAGCGCCTGAATCCCGAAAACTCAGCGGAACCAGAATCATGAGCCGTTCGCTTCACGACCAGACACTCGCCCTGGCCGGCGTATTCCAGGCTGCATCCCTGGTGCATCAGATCGCTCATCGCGGGATGTGTGACCAGGCGTCCCTGGAAAGCTCCCTGCGTTCGTTGTTCGCCACCGACCCGGACTCCACGCTGGATGTGTACGGCGGCGAGATCAGCGATATCCGTGAAGGGTTGCAGGCGCTGTCCACCTCCCTGGCCCAGCAGTCCCGACCTCAGGACATGGAAATCCTGCGCTACGTGCTGAACCTGATCAATCTGGAATCCAAGCTCAAGCGCCAGAAAGACATGCTGGAAGTGATCGGAAGCCGCATCGAGCAGGCCCGACACACCGCGGCCCATTTTGGCTATACGCACCCGAATCTGGTTGGCAACCTGGCATCCATCTACACCGACACCATCAGTACCTTCCGCCTTCGCATTCAGGTCAGTGGCAACCCGCAAATACTGGAACGCGATGAAAACGCCGAAAAAGTCCGGGCGCTTCTGCTGGCCGGCATCCGTTCGGCGGTGCTCTGGCGCCAGAGCGGCGGCCAACGCTGGCAACTGGTTTTCACCCGCAAGAAAGTGATTCACCACGCCCGCGAGCTGCTGCGCTGATTCGCATCGCGTGCTGGTGTATCATATGCACCTTCAAATTTTACCGATCCGCATCTTTGAACAACTGAGAGGTTTTCGATGGAACTCACCGCCCTGACCGCTATTTCACCGGTCGATGGCCGCTACGGCAGTAAAGTCAGCGTATTTCGCAGCATCTTCAGTGAATACGGCCTGATCCGTAACCGGGTAACCGTCGAAATCCGCTGGCTGCAGAAACTGGCCAATCACCCGGCAATTACCGAAGTGCCGGCCTTCTCTGCCGAAGCCAACGCGGTTCTGGACAAGCTGGTCAGCGATTTCAGCCTGGAAGATGCCCAGCGCATCAAGGACATCGAACGCACCACCAACCACGATGTCAAAGCGGTTGAGTACTTCATCAAAGAGAAGATCGCCGACGTTCCCGAACTGCACGCGGTCACGGAATTTGTGCATTTCGCCTGCACCTCCGAAGACATCAACAATCTGTCCCACGCCCTGATGCTGCGCGAAGGTCTGGATCACGGCCTGCTGCCGGGCATGGAAAGCGTCGTCGAAAAACTGGCTGAACTGGCCAAAGCCCACGCCGAGCAACCCATGCTGTCACGTACTCACGGCCAGACCGCCTCCCCCACCACCGTGGGCAAGGAACTGGCCAACGTGGTGTACCGTTTGCGCCGCCAGCTCAAGCAGATCAAGGCGGTCGAATTGTTTGGCAAGATCAATGGCGCCGTCGGCAACTACAACGCCCACCTTTCGGCCTACCCGGAAGTTGACTGGGCGGCCAACGCCAGAGACTTCATCGAAAATCTGGGCCTGGACTGGAACCCCTACACCACCCAGATCGAGCCGCACGACTACATCGCCGAACTGTTTGATGCCGTGGCCCGCTTCAACACCATCCTGATCGATCTGGACCGGGACATCTGGGGTTACATTTCCCTGGGCTATTTCAAGCAGAAGACCATTGCCGGCGAAGTGGGCTCGTCCACCATGCCGCACAAGGTCAATCCGATCGACTTCGAGAACTCCGAAGGCAATCTGGGCATCGCCAACGCCCTGCTGGACCACCTGGCCACAAAATTGCCGATCTCCCGCTGGCAGCGTGACCTGACCGACTCCACAGTACTGCGCAACCTGGGTGTAGGCTTCTCTCACAGCCTGATCGCCTACGAAGCCAGCCTGAAAGGACTGAACAAACTGGAAATCAACCCGGCGCGCCTGAACGAAGACCTGAACAACGCCTGGGAAGTGCTCGCCGAGCCCATCCAGACCGTGATGCGCCGCTACAACATCGAAAAGCCCTACGAAAAGCTCAAAGACTTGACCCGCGGCAAGGCCATGACACCGGAAGTCATCAAGAATTTCGTGGAGACGCTGGCGATCCCGGACGAAGCAAAAGCAGAGCTTCGCGCGCTGACGCCGGACAATTACATCGGCAACGCCATCGAGCAGGCCCGCAACATTTAAAAGCAGGAGACACACCATGGACATGCTTGGCGGCATCAGCCCCTCGGAATTCCTGCGGGACTACTGGCAAAAAAAGCCGCTGGTCATCCGTCAGGCATTTCCCGGTTTTCAGTGCCCCGTGAGCCAGGACGAGCTGGCCGGTCTGGCCTGCGAAGAGGCCGTGGAATCCCGCATTGTTGTGGAAGAACACAACGGCAAACCCTGGCAGCTCTTCAACGGACCGTTCACCCCCGAACGCTTCAGCGAAATGCCCGAACAGGACTGGACTCTGCTGGTGCAGGGCCTGGACCACTGGGTGCCGGAAATTGCCGACCTGCTGGAAAACTTCCGCTTTATTCCCAACTGGCGCCTGGATGACATCATGGCCAGCTACGCACCCAAAGGCGGCAGCGTAGGCCCCCATTACGACATGTACGACGTTTTCCTGCTGCAGACCCAGGGCCATCGCCGCTGGACTTTCGGGGGGCGTTGCGACCACACGTCTCCGCGGCTGGAGGGCACCCCCCTGCGCATCCTCAGCAGTTGGGATGGCGAGGAAACCGTGGTACTGGAGCCGGGCGACATGCTTTACCTGCCACCGGGCGTGGGCCATCACGGGGTGGCCGAGGACGACTGCATCACTCTGTCAGTAGGCTTCCGCTCGCCCACCGTGGATGATGTGCTGACCAGCTTCACTGACTTCCTGTCCCAGCGTGAGCAGGCTGCCGAGCATATAGACGACCCGGACCTGCAACTGCAGGACAACCCCGGCACCATCGGTAACGAGGCGATTGACCGGGTGGGTGCCGTGATCCGCGAACAACTGGGCGACCGCCGGCAAATGGCCCTTTGGTTTGGCCAGTTCACCACTGCCCCGAAAAGCCTCGACATCGTGGTACCGGCGGAAGAACCCGCGGCGCCGGAAGAGATGGCCGAGGCCATTGAGGCAGGCGAACAGCTGCGCTGGAACGAAGGCTCTCGCTTCGCCTATCATGACTTTGACATCGACACCGCCCTGTTTGTCGACGGCGAGCAATACCTGCTCAAAGGCGATGCCCGGCCACTGGCTCCCCTGCTGTGTTCTGGCGCCTACATCGACATGTCCGCCCTGGCGGAGTTTGCCGGTGACGAGGCCCTGCTTGGCCTTCTCACCAATCTCTACAACCAGGGCTCGATCTACTTCGAGTAAACCATGGATCCGAGATTCCGAAAATACAGCTGGCAACTGGCACCAGCGTCGATTCGTCACATCCGGCAAGCTGTGTTCATTGACGAGCAGAAAGTGCCGGAAGCGCTGGAATGGGACGACACTGACGAGATTGCCGACCACTTCCTGGTGGTGGATGAGAACAACAACCCCGTCGCCACCGCCCGACTGTTTTCGGCACTGGAAGAAACCGGCTATATCGGCCGCATGGCGGTGCTGCCGGAATACCGGGGCCAGGGCGTGGGCGAGGCGCTGTTGCGGCACCTGATGGCGGAGTCAGCCGGCCGTTACGACGAGCTGAGACTCTCTGCCCAGCAACACGCCCTCGGATTTTACCAACGTTGCGGGTTTCATATCTGCTCCGAACCCTATAATGACGCCGGCATTCCGCACCTGGACATGCGTTGCCTGGCCCCCGATCTGGCCGTTGAAGCCGGCGATCAACACGCCCCGCCCCTGATCCTGGGGCACGACCCTGACAGTTGGCTGTTCTCGGACCAGACCCGCATGCTCGGCCTGATGGATTCACTGGTCGGTCAGGCCCGCCAGCGGCTCTGGCTGTACGACCAGACACTGGAGCACACCCTTTACGACCGGCACCTGCTGCGTGAGCTGATTTCCGCCCTGGCTCGCCATCACCGATTCAGTGAAGTGCGCCTGTTGATTCACGACGACAAACCGCTGGTAAAGCGCCGACACCAATTGGTGGACCTGATGCGCCGGCTTTCCAGCCGGATTGAACTGCGGCTGGTGAACCCGGATTATCCGGTGAGTGATCAGCCGTTCCTGCTGGCAGATCGCGAGGGCCTGCTTTACCGGCATGAATTCGGCCAGCCGAAAGGCTTCGCCAGCTTTCAGGGTGCCGGCCGGATAAAACTACACGAAGAGGCCTTCCAGAGAATGTGGGATGCTGCCCGCCCTTCCCTGGAGCTGCGTGAATTACCGCTCTGAGTGGCGCCCATGGAACGTCTGAGGCGACTCAAAACGCGCACCGAAGGGGGCGAACTCCTCATCCACCTCTTCCGCCACCTCGACAATCAGTCTCCTCAGCCACTGATGGTCGGTGTTGTGCTGGAGCAACGGACTCCAGGCCATTTTCAGCTCGAACGGCGGAACTTCAAATGGCGGCACTTTCACCACCAGATTCGGATTGTCTTTCTGCAGCCAGGCGGCCCGTGAGGGCAAAGTTGCAATAAGGTCGTGCTGTTCCGCCAGCAACATCGCCACCTGGTAATGCCGTGTGAACACGGAAATCTGCCGCTTTCGACCCATTCGCCCCAAAGCTTCATCCACCCACCCCAGTCGCTGGACGTCTTTGGGATTCACCCCGACACCAACGCCGAAGCCTGTTTTGCTGACCCAGATATGGCTGGCCGCCAGGTAGGTTTCCAGCGTAAAGGGCTCCTTGAGAATCGGGTTGCGTGAGTTCATCGAGCAGGCAAAGTACTCGGTCCACAGGGTTTTCTGGTGAAACGACTGGGGAATCTTGTCAAAACGGTTGATGGCCATATCCAGCCGGCCCTGCTCCACATCCAGAAAGCTGACATCACTGGGCGTCAGAACATCCAGAGTGATGCCCGGAGCTTCCTGGCGCAGACGCCTGAGCACCCGGGGCATCAGGCAGGATTCGGCATAATCACTGGCCATGATCCGGAATACCCGCTGGCTGTCCTGTGCCGAAAACGGTGTTTTCTCCTGCACTGCCAGCTCAATATTCGACAGAATGGCCCGAACCATCGGCTGCAATTCCCGCGCACGCTCCGTGGCACTCATGCCTTCACTGGTGCGCACCAGCAAAGGATCGCCAAACAGATCCCGCAACCGCCGCAAGCCGTTACTCATCGCGGGCTGAGTGATCCCCAGATGATTCGCAGCCTTGGTAACATTACGCTCACGCAGCAGCACATCCAGATAAACCAGCAGGTTCAGGTCTACGCGGGATACATCCATTGTCGTCTCCTGTTCAGGCGCCCGGGAATCAAGCCAACCCTTATTTATTCACGGCCATAATATACAGAAAAGAGACCATTCATTAAATAAATGGCACAATACTTCAGCTTTACAACCGGAAACGGACGGCTGTGTACAAATCTGCTAGTCTTTCATTAATTTATCCAATAACCTCGATACCTTTGGTTTGATCATTTACCAGACCCGGAGCCCTTACTGACACTATGGACACCATCACCATTGTGCTGCTGCTTGCTGCTATTGTCGGCGTTTCCCTGATCATCATTTTTGTCAGCCAGATGCGCGAAAAGGCCCGGATTGATCGTGCCCGCAGAATGACCGCCCTCGAGGACAGCTTCAATACCGCAAACCGGCTGCTGTCAGAACTTCCCGGGCAATATCTGACCGATGAACTCAAACTTCTTCTGCTCAAACGCATGGAAGATGCCTGCAACGGTCTGGCAAATCTGAAATCCGATCAACCGGTCAGTAAATGGCTGGAAAGCGTCCGCCAGACCCGGCAGCAAATCCGGGACAAAAATGACAACCGCCCGGCGGTAAGAATTGATTCTCCGGATAAAGCCAATTACATCAAAAAGCTGCTACAGAACCTCTTCAACATGATCGAGGCCATGCACAAGGGTGGCCGGCTTGATACTGCCAGTGCCAAGAAGAATCTCAAGCATGTGCTGTTCCTGGTACACAAAACCCATGCCGACCTGCATGTATTTCAGGCGAGAGACCACCTCAAGAAGAACGAAATCCGCAAAGCCATTCACGCTTACCACCTGGCCAGCACAGAAATGGGCAAATCCAGCGACAACCCGCTGGCCATGAAAGCTGTAAAAAGTTTCCGTACCCGCATCAAAGAGCTGGAAGCCCAGATTGCTGCGGGCAATGTCGAGGACAACGGCAGCTCCAAACTCGACAAGGAATGGGACAACTTCCTCCAGGACGACGACTCCTGGAAGAAGAAAGCCGATTACGACAACTGATCAGATCAGCGGCATGATCGACCCTGACCACAGATGAGCATGTGCCGTGTTTGACAGGTTCAGAAAACGGCTTTCCTGGCGGCTTACCCGGGACACAGTACTCGTGGCCATGGTGGTCGGGTTGGCGCTCAACCTCATCCAGATCACCCTGGATTACTTTGCTGCCCGTGAATCCATGGAGCAGGAAATTCAGGCCCTGATGGAGATCAGCCACAGTCCGGCTTCCCAGATCGCCTACAACATCAACGTCCGGCTCGCCGAAGAGCTGCTCGACGGCCTGCTACAACACCCTGCCACCACCGACGCCCGTATTCTGGACGCCGAGGGCCTTACCATGTCGGCCGCCAGCCAGAGCACATCGTCCTCACGTTATCGCTGGGTGAGCGACCAGTTATTCGGCGAAAGCCGGGTCTTCAGGGATGAATTGAAAGTACCGCAACTGGAAGATCTTCCTCTGGGCCAGTTACAGGTCACCATCGACACCTACTACTACGGCACACAGTTTCTGGAGCGGTCGCTTTACACCCTGCTGATCGGGCTGCTCAAAAGCCTGGCGCTGTCTGGCGTTCTGCTGGCCGTTTTCTATTTCGTGCTCACCCGACCGATGATGAGCGTTATCAATACCCTGAGCCAGGTAAAGATGACCTCCCCGGAGAAAGTCAGGTTACCGGTACCACAGAATCATCGTCACGATGAGGTGGGTACCATGGTCGGCATTGTCAATCAGCACCTGGAAAACATGGAGAACAGTGTCGCCCGACTCCGAGCCGCTGAAAGCGCCATGAAGAACTACTCCAGCCAACTGGAGCGGGAAGTAAAAGATCGCACCCGGGAAATTTCTGAAAAGAACCTGGCCCTGCAGCAGGGTAACCGGGCGCTGGTAAGGGCCAAGGAAGATGCCGTTCGAAGGGCGCGCTCGCGGGCAGATTTTCTCGCCAGCATGAGCCATGAAATCCGGACACCGCTCAGTGGCTTGCTGGGAATGCTGGATGTTGCTCTCGATAACACCAGTGACCGGGCCCAGCGCAATCGCCTGGAAATTGCCCACAACGCCGGCTACAGCCTGTTAAGCCTGCTTAACGACATACTTGATGTATCAAAGGTGGAAGCCGGCAAGCTCAGCCTGGAGAAAATCCCCTTCAGCCTGAGAGCGCTGGTTGAGGAAAGCGCAACGCTTCATGCCCAACAGGCCCGTCTCAAACACATCGACCTGGTGAACGAAACCGCGCCGGATCTGCCGGAAAGCTTTCTGGGTGACCCTACCCGAACCCGACAGATTCTTAACAATCTGTTGAGCAACGCCATCAAATTCACCGATGAAGGAATGGTTCGGGTCCGGGCGGACTATTCTGCCAATGCCGTTACTCTGGAGGTCATCGATACCGGCATTGGCATGTCCGGGGAAGCGCAGAAGCGCATTTTCTCCGCCTTCTCCCAGGCAGACACAGACATCACCCGCCGCTATGGGGGCACCGGCCTTGGCCTGACCCTGTGCCGGCAACTGGTGGAACGGATGCAAGGTCGTATCGAGGTGCAGTCAGAACAGGGACAAGGCAGCCATTTCACGGTAACGCTACCTATTCCGGCTGACCAGCCAGACCCGGCACCACCACCAGAACAACTACTCCGAACACTTCAGGATCTCGGGGTTGCCATGGCCATCCCCGACGATGACCCACACCGGTTGCCAATCGAGTCTCAGTTACGGGCCTGGAGCATACCGGTGCGGTCCCCTGACCGTAACCCGGACGGGATCCTGGTTGCGGCTGCCGATAACCGCAATACGCGAATCGTAGAGCTTGTGCGAAACTGGAAGGGCACCGGTATGGTTCTGACTGATCGTACCGGCACTCGAACCTCTACCCCCACGAAAACCTGCTTGCTGCCCCTGCCCCTGCGCCGCGAAGAACTGTTCGACTGTCTTTGTGTCGCTGCCGGCAGAGGCAGGACCAGCCAGGAACAGGAAGCTGGCACGGCAACCCAGGCAACCAACACCGAGCACGGTCTGGACATTCTCCTCGTTGAAGATAATCAGGTGAATCAACTGGTTGCCAGCAGCCTGCTGAAAAAGCTGGGGCACCGTGTCGGCCATGCCGAAAATGGCCGGAGGGCTCTGGAAGCGCTGCGTATTCAACACTACGACTTGATCCTGATGGATTGCCAGATGCCGGTTATGGACGGTTATGAAGCCACACGGGCTATTCGCAACCACCCCGAGTGGCAATCCCTGCCCATTATTGCTGTAACCGGCAATGTCATGGAAGGCGACAAACAGGCCTGCCTGGCCGCAGGCATGAATGATTACGTCACCAAACCCTACAACCGCGAACAACTCCGGGCGGTGATTGCCCGCCAGACCAAAGACTTGTGAAGTACCCCTGTTGCCCGGGGGCTCCCGTCCGCTAGAATGGGAGTCTTGCAGGATCCGTGTTCCACTTGAACACGTACTGGCCTTCTCAGACTGTTTTTTCAAGGAAATCAGAACCCCATGCAGAATTATTTCAAATCCGCCAAACTCGACAATGTCTGTTATGAAATCCGTGGCGTGGTTCTGCGTGAGGCGCGTCGTCTGGAAGAGGAAGGTCATCGAGTACTGAAGCTCAACATCGGCAACCCCGCGGCATTCGAGCTGGACGTGCCGGAGGAAATCCAGCAGGACGTCATCTATAACATGCATCAGGCCCAGGGCTATGTGGAGTCCAAGGGCTTGTTCTCGGCTCGCAAGGCGGTCATGCACTACTGCCAGCAACGCGGCATTGACCGGGTCGACATCGATGACATCTATCTGGGCAATGGCGTCAGTGAGCTGATCGTGATGTCCATGCAGGCCATGCTGAACACCGGTGACGAAGTGCTTATCCCGGCACCGGATTACCCGCTGTGGACTGCGGCCGTTACCCTGTCCAGCGGGAAACCGGTGCACTACCGCTGTGATGAGCAGCAGGACTGGTTCCCGGACATCGAGGACATCAAAAAGAAGATCACGCGCCGGACCCGTGCGATTGTACTGATCAACCCGAACAACCCTACCGGTGCGGTTTATTCGGAAGAGCTGCTGCAGCAAGTGATCGAGTTGGCCAGAAAGCACAACCTGATTATTCTGTCCGACGAAATCTACGACAAGATCCTGTACGACGACACCGTGCACACCTCCATCGCTTCCATGGCCGATGATGTACTTTTCTTTACCTATAACGGCCTGTCAAAGAATTACCGGGCCGCCGGCTACCGCTCCGGCTGGATGATCATCAGCGGCGCCAAGCACAAGGCGCAGGATTTGATTGAAGGCATCGAGATGCTGTCCAATATGCGCCTGTGCGCGAATGTGCCTGCCCAACTGGCCATTCAGACGTCTCTGGGCGGCTACCAGTCCATCAATGACCTGGTAGTCCCCGGCGGCCGTCTCTATGAACAGCGGGAAACCGCCTGGCGCATGCTCAACGACATCCCCGGGGTAAGCTGTGTGAAACCCAAGGGGGCGCTGTACCTGTTTCCGAAGCTGGACCCGAAACACTTCCCCATCGTTAATGACGAGAAGCTGGTGCTGGACCTGCTGCTCCAGGAAAAAATTCTGCTGGTGCAGGGCTCAGCCTTCAACGTCGACGACAAACAGCATTTGCGCGTTGTCTTCCTGCCGCGCCAGGACACCATGGCCGATGCCATGGGCCGGCTCGGCAACTTCCTGGAACACTACCGCCAATAATCTCGCCGGGAGCACAAATGGCCGACATACACGTCGAAGAATTCTACAAGGACGTTGCCGTTGCACTGGTTCAGCTGTACTCGGTCTTTCCCAGGCGCATGAACCTGTTTGTGGAAGACATTGCGGGGCCGGACGAGCCGGATGAATTCGGTTTGCACAGCAACCGTCACATGGCCTGCTTCGGCGCCCTGCTCTGGCTCGAGGAAGAGGGCCTGCTCCGATACATAGACACGATTCGCCAGGAAGCACTCGATCAGACCGTACTCACCCATAAAGCTTTTGTCCGCCTCAGTGCCCCGGCACCGCAGATTCTGGCCGAAAAACTGAGCGCGTCCGCCGGAAACCCTGATTTGCCGCCCTCAGTCCAACGTGATTTATCCACCTACATCCACCTGCTTCGCTCTGCGATCAAAAGCGGCAGCTCTGACAAAGTCAGCCTGGCCGTTCAGTCGGCTTTCTTTGCCGACTCTCTGCAAAACAACCGTCACTAGAACATAACCTTCATTAAATCCCGGCAAGACTCTTGAACCGGTGAACCCGGACCACATATACCGGTCAGAAAGACCTCTGATTCCAGCAAGGGTTTATACAGGAAAAGACCATGCGCATTCTGCTGTTTCTGGCCACCAACCTGGCCGTTATTCTGGTTGCAAGCTTTACTCTGAGACTGCTGGGTGTCGACAGCTACCTGGCACAAAATGGCATTGATTACGGCTCATTGCTCGCGTTTGCGGCCGTGTTCGGCTTCGCCGGCGCTTTTATCTCCCTGCTTATCTCCAAAAAGATGGCGAAATGGAGCACCAAGGCCCGGGTTATCGACCAACCCCGTACCCCGGCTGAGCGATGGCTGGTGGAAACTGTGGCTGAGTTGGCCAAAAACGCCGGCATCGGCATGCCCGAAGTGGCCATCTTCCCCGCAACCCAGTCAAACGCGTTTGCCACCGGCTGGAACAAGAACGACTCGTTGGTGGCGGTAAGTGAAGGCCTTCTGCACCGGTTCAACAAAGACGAAATCCGTGCGGTGCTGGGCCACGAAATCGGCCACGTGGCCAATGGCGACATGGTGACTTTGACTCTGATTCAGGGGGTGGTGAACACCTTTGTGATCTTCGCGTCGCGGGTCATCGGTTCGTTTGTCGACCGTGTGGTCTTCAAAAATGAAAGCGGCCACGGTATCGGCTTCTTTGTGGTCAGCATTGTCGCGGAGATAGTGCTGGGCATTCTGGCCAGTACCATTGTGTTCTGGTTCTCCCGCCGCCGGGAATTCCGGGCAGACATTGCCGGTGCGCAACTCGCCGGTCGCGGAGCCATGATCAACGCCCTCGCGCGTCTGAAGCAGGAAAGCGAGGTGCCGGATCAGATGCCGGATTCTCTGCAGGCGTTTGGTATTAACCGGGGAGCGCGCGGCGGGCTTTCCGCTTTGTTCATGACCCACCCGCCGCTGGAAGATCGGATCAAAGCGCTGCAGGAGGCGAAGCTTTAAGGCGGCGACCTCCAAAAGTCAGACGCGCCGGGATCAGGATTAAGGCTAGATCTTGAGCTTGAAACCCACGGCCTTGAAACTGTCCTGCATGGAACGGCCTGCCCCCTTGAGCTGGACTTTCAGGCTTGAACACTCCCGGCGCACGGGATAATTCCGGCGCAGGTCA
>Ga0136556_1000141_pt1 | contig 51798 bp, 47 predicted proteins | sample AntRauTorckE6831_FD_104780 | JGI IMG/M metagenome (GOLD analysis project Ga0136556, IMG submission 104780) | Saline lake microbial communities from Rauer Islands, Antarctica - Metagenome Torckler E6 #831 | ecosystem: Environmental > Aquatic > Non-marine Saline and Alkaline > Saline | place... | reverse complement strand
GTTCGGTGTTGTCTCATGGGGGTAACCTCGTGCTGGGGAATGTGAGGTTACTGTAGAGAGAAACTCATCGGGGTGGCAGGACGTCCTAGAATGACCGGTTACGTACTGCTGTTTTTATCCGGTTTTTTTACCCTCGCCTACGGCGAGACAGAGTTGGGTTGCGACACGCTGGTTGCCAGTGGTAATCCTGAATACCCGCCAATGCTCTGGCATCCGGAAGACAATCCGGGAACCCTGACTGGAGCGGTGCCTGCGTTGTTACGGGAAATTGTTGAACCCCTGGGTATCGATGTTGTGGTCCGTGACCAGGGCTCCTGGGCCCGGGTGCTGCACATGGCCAGACTTGGCGAAATTGATGTGGTTGCCGGGGCATTTCTAACCGATGAGCGGCGCACTTTCCTGGACTATGCCACGCCACCGATTACCTGGTCACCCACAACGGTCTGGGTGGCACGGGGGAAGGAGTTCAAATACCGTTACTGGTCGGATCTTCGGGGTAAGCTGGGTACTACGCTGATAGGCAACAGTTTCGGACAGGATTTTGACCAGTTTGCTGAGAACCATCTGACCATTGAGGGCATCCGGACCATCGAACAGTCATTCCGAATGGCGAAGCTGGGTCGCGTTGATTATGTGCTCTATGAACATCTGCAAGGGCAGAGCAAACTGACGAAAATGGGAATGGAAGACGAATTCGTCAACCTGATTCCGCCGGTCAGTAGCGAAGCCCTTTACTTTGCTTTTCCCAAGCGTTCTGCCTGCAATACTCCGGCCTTCCGGGAAGCGTTCGCCAGGCGAATGGCGGAAGTTACCGAGCAGCGCCGGATTGATGATCTGAGCAGGCAATATGCTGAAAAATATCTGGAGTCCGGTGATTGAGGGCTTAAACGCCCTGCCCGGGCAGATTCACGCTGATCTGCCCCCGCCCCAGGTCTTTGGACCGGTACAGAGCACGGTCGGCACGATGCATCAGGTCTTCCACGCGCTTATCAGTATCGGCCAGCACGGTAATGCCGAAACTGGCGCTTGGCTGGATTTGATGACCGAGATAGTGCACCGTTGAGCTGTGCATCAGTTTCAGCAGGCGCTCCGCCATCTCCACCGCCCTGTCAGCCGCGGCGTCGGGCAAAAGTATTGCAAACTCTTCCCCCCCCATTCGAGCCACGCAGTCGGACTCCCGGATCCGTTCGCGCAGCAGCGCCGAGATGTGCCGGAGTACGTCATCGCCCGCTTCATGACCGTAGGTGTCGTTGACCTGTTTGAAGAAATCCAGGTCAATCATGATCAGCGCCAGCGGCGTCTGGTAACGTTGAGCCTGGCTCAGCAACTGCCCACCGCAGGTAAAAAAGGCGCGGCGATTGTTCAGTCCGGTCAGTTCGTCGGTTAACGATGCTTTGTGGGCCGCTTCATGGGCTGTCTGGAGTGCAAGCTCCATTTCCTTGCGTTCGGTGATATCGGTGGCGACTTCCAGGCGCACCATGCGGCCATCTGTCCACCGGATAGCCTGATCCCGGCACTGATACCAGCGCTTGTCCAACTGGTTCTGAAACTCCCACACATGGGTGCCTGCCGGTGTGCCGTCGTTGTTGAGCAGCAGATGGTTGGTGCAGAAATCACAGGGGCCATCGCCGCCCTGAAGGACGGCCCAGCACTTGCGACCCTCGATGGCTCCCCAGATCTGGCGACCGTAGGCATTCATGTAGAGGAGGTCGTAGGTTTCAAAGTCTGAGACGTAGACCAGTGCATCCAGGTTATCGAGAACCGCCTGCAACCCTTCGGCGGATGTCTGTTCCGAAGGGAGTGCCTGCCCGCCATGGGCAGGCAGGTTCAGTGACGGGATGCCTGATTTCATAAAGTCCTTTTCGGCTCAGTCAAACTCGGGTAATTGCGGTTTGGCGACATCCTTGCCTGCTTCCTGCCAGGCGTCGAAGCCGCCGGCAATGGACTGGACATTCCGGTAGCCCATCTGCTTCAGCGCCTTGGCACCGAGCGCAGCGCGGCCGGATGTTTTGCAGTACAGAACAATCTTCATGTCGCGGTTTTCCAGCGATGGATCATTGCTGAATTTGAATTCGAGCAACCCGCGGGAGATATTGACCGCGCCGGGCACGTGCCCCTGGCGGTATTCGTCGGCATCCCGGACATCCAGCAAGAGGTCGGCCTGTTTGATAGCATCGTCGGCCTGCTCCAGAGAGATTTCGTCGATATCCTGTTTGGCTTCCTGTACCAGATCATGTGCGGTTTTCATGGTGCCTCCTTTAGCCCGTCCAGCATGAACCAGATCGGGTGACTTTACGAGTGTTGAACACATTCAGAATGTTACCAGGCCCCGTATAAGGGCTGTCGTTCCGGCTACGGCGGCGATGCCCAGTATCAGTGGCCTCAGGCGATCAAATGCTATCCTGTGTACCAGGCGGCCGGACAGCCAGAAACCGATCAACACGCCAGGGAACGTTGCCGCGAACAGCATCAACTCCTGCCAGCCAAGGTAGCCTGAAAACAGCAGGGCTGTCAGGCTCAGAAAACTGGCCACCAGAAAGAACGCTGACATGTTGGCCCGGACCAGAGGTCCTTTCTCATTCTGGTAAATCAGTGCAATAGGGGGACCGCCGATAGCCGTGATGGTTCCCATGTAAGTGGATGCGGCGCCGGCAATGGCACTGTTGGTGGCGTTCAGTTGTGGCTTCAGCCCGCCGACACTCAGGGCAACGCCTGCCAGTATCAATACACCGAAGATCAGCTCGAAGCCTTTTGGCGAAAGAATCGTCAGGGTGATGCCGGCCAGAACCATGCCGATAGCACCGCCGCCAATGGCAAAACGTACCTGTCGGACTTCCAGCGCCGCGCGGTTGCGTGCCAGCATGAAGATGGTCAGCAAGGTGGCGTTCAGAACCAGAGGTGCAGGTAACAGCATCGGGCTGATAAGGAAAAGCAACGGTGCCGAAAGCGTACCGATGCCATAACCCGCCACGCCTTGCAGGCAGGCGCCGGCAACAATGGCCAGATTGGCTAACACAAGTTGCAGCAAGGAAATGTCTGGCAAGAGCGGGGTCCTTATCAGGCTGAGAAGTGGGGTTTATGGAAAAAGAGCTGATAAGCAGCATGATACCTGATGATAAAAATGCAAGTTGCCCGACAGTTCCGGGCGACAACGATAACAGCAGCAATTTGCAGGCATTGGAATGAAGCAGCCAATAACGGGCTATCACAAAGATGAGGAGCGCCATTGGGTGGCGCAACTGGCCTGCGGACATAACCAGCATGTCCGCCACGACCCGCCGTGGACCAATCGGTCCTGGGTGACGACGGTTGACGGGCGACAATCCATGCTAGGGTTCCAGCTGGACTGCAAAAAGTGTGATGAAGGGGCACCGTCAGACCCCCAGCCATCCCCCGTTTAACCCGGTTTAATCGCCTTGGGCGAGGTTTAGCCCACCTGATGCCAGTATCTGGCGGCGCGTTTCGTTTTTGTCTTGTTGCAGCTTCTCCAGAAGATCGTCAATCGCCGCTGGCAGAATGTTCGGAGCCTGTTTGCGGAAACGGCTGATCAGTTCAATCTGTACACGAAGATCCTGAAAATGCCCATATAGCTTCTGCCGTTCTTTCAGCGTCTTCAGAGCTTCTTTCCAGCTTTTTGTGTCGAGCTCCATCAGATAGCGGATGCGCTTGAGCTGCTTTCTGAGGTTGTGGATGTTTTCATCCGGTGAGTCGTGGAGCAGCTCAGCGGTTTGGCGGTTGAAAGTCTTCACGCGTTGTTCTACTGCTTTATTGATGTCCTGGCGGCTCAACCGGCCGGCCAGTTTTCTGAAGGCGCCAGAGTGAATCAGGTCTTCCCACTCGTGCATGACCTCGCGGTAACTCTTGGTGTCGAGTTGTTTTACCAGTGTTTTATGTTCGTGATGAGCCTCGGTTATGGCCCAGGTTTCCAGGGCTGTTTTTAACTCATCATGAGAGCCGCACAGGCGAGGCAAATCCTGCATGAATACATGCAGATCCCGCAGCGGGCCTGTCGCTTGTACCTGATGCTTGAGTTGTTTGACCGACCGGGCCAGAGGTTTATCACCGGTGACTTCCTGCAGTGATTCGGCCACCGCGCGGCTGCGACGGAGTGCAATGCGGAACTGATGCAGAAATTCGTCGTCGAGACCGGTTCTGACTCCGGGTTCAAGGTCGCGAAGGCGTGTTAACTGGTGCTGCAGCGCCTTCAGGATATCCTTCGCCGGATCCTTGCCGTCGGTTGCGGCCCGTTTTTTGTTTTTTCGGGCAAACTCGCGGTAACTGTATTCTCTGGGAGTTAAAAACGCTTCGAGTCTGGCTTTGCCCTTTGCCAGTTTTTGCCAGGGTTTGTCTGGCAGTGCGATGCACAGAAAGCTGGCGGTGGGCAGTTGAGCTGGGGGGTGTTTGAGTAGATAATCAGCCAGCTCCAGCAGGGCTGGGTTGTGGCCGATGACGGTAACGGTATCCTGTTCGTCATCCAGGGTTTTCAGCCACTCAAGCAGTCGCCGGGGGTCGAAAGTATAAAGCTCCGATGTGAAGTGCACCCGGTTGTCGGGAAACGCCGGGGGTAAAATGCCTTCCAGTGTATTACGTGCCCTGGCGGCATCGCTGACATAAATGTCGCCACCCAGCGCGCCGCTTCGGTTGAGCGCCCGGGCAAGGGGCGCTAACTGATCTTTACCCCGGCTGTTCAGAGGGCGATCACGGTCTTTCAGGTGCTCTTCCTGCCAGCTGGATTTGGCATGTCGAACAAGATACAGGTGCTTCATGGCGCCCTCCCATACGGAATTTTGTGAAACTTTAGTCTGACACAACCTAAAGTCGTTTACATGGCGGCCGTTAGCCGTATAACTCGCAGCACTTGATATAATAGGGCTCGTTACTGTGCTTGCCTGATACCGCGGGTAATTCCGGCAAACACTTGTAACAAACTGGAATCGCCTTCTGTTTTCAGCTGTGCATAATTCACGGGCCTGAAACATTGATCCGGAGCAAGAAACATGTCTTTCCTCAACAATTTCACCATCCGAACCCGGTTGTTGATCGGTGTGGTACTACCGGTATTGATAACTGCCGGCATTATCGCCTGGATCACCGCCAGTCAGATACAAGCTAACGGTGAAGCCGAGCTGGAACGGCTTGAGCGGGAACTTTTGAGCACCCATAAACAGGGGCTCAAAAATCTGGTCGAATCAGCCCGAGACGTCATGCTGGAGGCGAAAAACAACGGATGGTCCGAGGAAGAGGCAAAAACTGAAGCGCGAGAGCGCATGCGAGCCATCAGCTTCGATGAAACCAACTACGTGTTTGTGTACGACCGTGATCTGAACAATCTGGCTTATGCTCCGGATCCTTCCAAAGAAGGTCCTGTTAGCAATCCCGATACCCGTAGCCTTCTTAACAACATTTTCAGGGCAGCAGAGGGTGATGGTTTTCACCAATATGAGTGGATGAACCCGTCCAGCGGCAACGTCGAGCCAAAAGTGTCCTATGCCAGGCTGATACCGGAATGGGACTGGATGGTGGGTGCCGGCGTTTATGTGACCGACATTCAGGCCGTGCTGGCTGACACGCAGGAAGAGATCGATGAAGCCACGGCGCGAGCGCTTGGCTTCATTCTGATGGTTACGGTCGCGGTCATTGTTGTGGCGACTATTATCGGCATGCTGGTTGGCCGCACAGTAACCGGACCGCTGCGTCAGATTAGCGAAATGATGCGGGAAATTGCCGATGGTGATGGCGATCTGCGCCACCGGTTGCCGGAAGATGGCAACGATGAGCTGGCTGTGCTGGGCAAACGCTTCAACCACTTTGTGGTCAAGATTCAGGACACCGTCCGGGAAGTGGGTGCGACCACAGACCAGGTAGCCTCGGCGGCCGAAGAGCTGAGCAGTGTTGCCACCGAAACCCGCCAGTCAGTGCAGGAGCAGGGTAGCGAAACAGACCAGATTGCCTCTGCGATCAATGAAATGGCAACGACTATCCAGCAGATTGCCGGCAATGCCAATGAAGTGGAAAGCGCTGCCTCTGATGCCGATCGAATGGCTCGTGAGGGTGGTGACACCATTACCAGCGCTCAGGTCTCGGTTAATCACCTGTCCGAGGAAATTGAGAGTACCGCCAAGGGTATTGATGCGCTGGCCGAGAAATCCGGTGATATCCAGCAGGTGCTTGACGTTATCCATGCGGTAACCGAACAGACCAACCTGTTGGCCCTGAACGCGGCTATCGAGGCGGCCCGCGCCGGTGAGCATGGTCGTGGCTTCTCGGTGGTGGCCGATGAAGTTCGTCAGCTGGCCAAGCGTTCAGCTGAGTCGGCCGATCAGATCCGGGAGATGATTGACGGCTTTGTGCAGGAGTCCAAAGCATCTGTTGAGCGCATGAGTCATTCCCGTAAGAGTTCTGAGGAAACGGTGGAGCGGATCAATCATGCCACCAGCGCCCTGAACACCATTGTCGGTTCTGTTGGCCACATTCACGATCAGGTGACCCAGATTGCCACTGCCGCTGAGCAGCAAAGCCAGGTGGCTGAAGAAATCAACCAGAACGTGGTGCGCATTGTTGATGCGGCCCAGCGCAGCGACACCGGCGTGACCCAGACCAACGAAGCGAGCCAGGAGCTGGCGCGTCTGGGTGAGCATCTGCGGGAGCTGGTTGGCCAGTTCAAGGTATGATCAAAAAGGTTAACACTATGAGTATTCGCAGAACTCTGCTTGCGGCCGCCACTGTCGTTGTGGCGGCAGTCGGCAGCCCGGCTCTGGCCGAGGAAACCTATACTCTGCGTCTGGCGGAAACCTGGGGGCCGAATTCACCGATTCTGGGCGAGACCACAAAGCACTTTGAAGATATGTTGGAGATGATGTCGGGCGGCCGGATTGAGGTCCGCATTGACTCCGCCAACAAGCACAAGGCGCCTTTCGGCATCTTTGATATGGTGCGCAGCGGCCAATACGACATGGGCCATACGGCCTCCTATTACTACAAGGGCTCCATCCCGAACGCCATGTATTTTACCACCGTGCCTTTCGGCATGCTGGCACCAGAGCAGTACGCCTGGTTCTACTATGGCGGTGGCATGGAGCTGATGCAGAAAGTGTATGAGCCATATGGTCTGCTGTCGTTCCCGGGCGGAAATACCGGCAACCAGATGGGTGGCTGGTTCAACGAGGAAATCAATTCCCTTGAGGATCTTGATGGTCTGAAGATGCGCACGCCCGGATTTGCCGGAGAAGTCATGTCGGAACTGGGTGTCGCCGTTACCAATCTGCCACCGGGTGAGCTATACACAGCGCTCGAGCGCGGCACGATTGATGCGCTTGAATGGGTCGGGCCGGCACTGGATTTCCCCATGGGCTTTCACCAGATTGCCGACTACTACTACTCGGGATGGCAGGAGCCGGGCGCAGAAGTTCAGTTCCTGATTAACCAGAAAACCTGGGAAGAACTGCCCGAAGAGCTACAGGAGATCCTGCGTGTAGCCATGCGCACGGCCGCCTACGACATGTATGCCAAGAGCACCAATGATAATGCTCAGGCCTGGGAACGCATGAAAGAGGATTATCCGAACGTGGAGCACAAAGTGTTCCCGCCTGAGGTAATGGATGCCCTGCGGGAGACCACGCACCGGCTGCTTGCCGAGGAAGCCGAAAACGATCCGCTGGCTCGGGAAATTATCACCTCCCAGCGCGAATATCTGAAGACGGTTCGCAAGTGGACCAATATTTCGGACAAGGCCTATCTGGACAGCGTGGCTGACCAGTAAAGCTTTGGCGGAAAGTCAGTCGAAAAGCCGCAATATGAGGGGCCGCAGGATGCAGGATTATCCTGTGGCCCCTTTTTGTTTGCCCCTGTTTCTGGAAAAATAGGCCGCTCATTCTTCGGGCAGGGCCAATGAAACAGACACTGCTTTCACTGCGCAATCTCACCAAGCAATTTGACGGCAAGAAGGTTCTGGATTCACTGGATCTTGAGATCCTCGATGGTGAGTTCATTACCCTGCTGGGTCCGTCTGGTTGTGGCAAAACCACCCTCCTGCGCATGATGGCCGGATTCGAGCATGCGGATGCGGGCACCATCACCCTGAGCGGGCAGGATCTCACCCATACCCCGCCGGAAAACCGGCCGCTGAATACGGTCTTCCAGAATTACGCGTTATTTCCGCACATGTCGGTCTTCGACAATGTGGCGTATGGCCTGAAAATGGAAAAGCGCCCGAAAGACGAGATTCAGCAACGGGTGATAGATGCCCTGACCATGGTGCAGCTGGAAGACTTCGCCAAACGCAAACCGCATCAGTTATCTGGTGGCCAGCAACAACGGGTTGCGATTGCCCGGGCGGTGATCAAGCGTCCGAAACTGCTCTTGTTGGACGAACCGCTCTCGGCCCTGGACTACAAGCTACGCCGCACCATGCAGATAGAGCTGAAACGGCTGCAGCGGGAGTTGGGTATCACCTTTGTGTTCGTGACTCACGATCAGGAAGAAGCGCTGTCCATGTCTGACCGCGTCGTGGTGCTCAAGGATGGCCAGATCCAGCAACTGGGGACGCCCCGTGAGGTCTACGAACGCCCTGCCAATCTGTTTACCGCGCGTTTTGTGGGTGAAACCAACTTTTCCCCGGGCGGGTGGATGCAACCAACGGCGACGACACCATCACCGTGGATGTTTTCGGCCTCAAGCGTAACTTCCGCAAGCCGGATTTTGCCGTGAACCGGGGGCAGGAACTGCATGTGCTGTTACGTCCTGAAGATATACGGGTATTGGCTCCTGAAGATCACGACGGTGTGGCCGGAGAAGTTGTCGAACGGAATTATAAGGGCAGCACACTCGATTCAGTGATCCATTTGCAGGATGGCACGGAAGTACTGGCTTCGGAGTTCTTTGACGAAGACGATCCCGCCTTTGATTATCGTCTGGGAGAGCCGGTAAGAGTCAGCTGGGTTGATGGCTGGGAATGGCTGTTGCCACAGGAAGCCGCTGCGGAGGAAGCATCCATTGATGCGTAGTGTCATGCAGCAGCCGTTCAGAACAGCGGTACTGGTGCTGGTCTGGGGCTGGTTGCTGTTTCTGGTACTGGCCCCGAACCTGCTGGTGGTTGGCGCCAGTGTGATGACCCGGAATCCGGGCAGTTTCATTTCCCTGCCGCTGACCCTGGATGCCTATCGGCAACTGCTCAATCCCCTGTATCTGGACGTCTTCCTGCATTCATTGTACATGGCCGGGATGACCACACTGATCTGCCTGTTGATTGGCTATCCCTTTGCCTGGGCGTTGTCGAAATTGCCGAAACAGCGCCAGGTGTTGCTGATTTTCCTGTTGATTGTGCCCTTCTGGACCAACTCCCTGGTTCGTACCTATGCCCTGAAACTGATTCTTGCCACCAATGGCCTGCTCAACAACGCGCTGATATCGATCGGTCTGATTGATGAGCCGATGCGACTGCTCTATACCGAAGGTGCCGTGATTATTGGACTGGTGTATCTGTTGCTGCCGTTCATGATTTTGCCGTTGTATTCGGTATTTGATGACCTGAAGGAGGATCTTCTGCGGGCTTCCCACGATCTGGGCGCCGGACGGCTGTCGACCTTCATTCACGTGATTGTGCCCTTGACCCTGCCAGGGGTTCTGGCTGGCGTGATGCTGGTGCTATTGCCGGCCATGGGGTTGTTCTTTGTACCGGATATCCTGGGCGGTTCGCGTAATCTGTTGGTGGGTAATGTCATCAAGAACCAGTTTCTGGATGCCCGAAACTGGCCTTTCGGCGCAGCCGCGAGCATTGTGCTGACCGTGACCATGGCGTTTCTGATGTTTGCTCACCGGCTCAGTAAGCGGCGGATCGGGGAGGACGGCGCATGAACCGCTGGTTGCCCCGCACCTACCTCACACTGGTCTACCTGCTGCTCTACGCCCCCATCGTGGTGTTGGTGGTGTTCTCTTTTAATGACTCCCGTACCGGTTATGAGTGGGGCGGCCTGAGCTGGCGATGGTACGAATCCCTGTTCAGCAACCGGGCCATGGTCGAGGCCATGTGGAATTCCCTGTGGCTGGCATTATCAGCTGCTACCGTGTCCACTGTTATCGGCGCCCTGACTGCTCTGGCCTTGCACCGTTACCGTTTCCGGGGCAAAAAAGTGCTCAACGGCATGCTGTTTGTGGTGATGATGTCACCCGAAATAGTGCTGGCCATTTCCCTGCTGGCGCTGTTCCTGCTGGTAGGGCTGCAGTTGGGGTATGTTTCCCTGTTGCTGGCACACGTGACGTTCTGCCTGCCATTTGTGGTGATCACCGTGATGGCCCGCCTGAGCGGGTTTGACGAACGCCTGCCGGAAGCGGCACGGGATCTGGGAGCCAATGATTTCACCATGACCCGCACAGTGCTGATTCCGGTGATCATGCCGGCACTACTGGCAGGATGGCTGTTGGGTTTTACACTGTCTCTGGACGACGTGGTGGTAAGTACTTTTGTCAGTGGCCCGAGTTACGAAATTCTGCCCCTGCGCATCTATTCCATGGTGCGCGTCGGTCTGAAGCCCGAGGTGAATGCCCTGGGTACGCTGTTGCTGGTGTTTTCACTGGTTATGCTGATGTTGTCGCAATGGATACTTACAAGGAGCAAGCAATGAAAAAAATCGCACTGGCCACTCTGCTGGCAGTGGGCCTGACGGGCTGCAGTTCCGAAGAGCCGGAAGTTCTGAACCTGTATAACTGGTCTGAATACATGCCCCAGGAAGTCCTCGACCGCTTTACCGAGGAAACCGGCATCCAGGTGGTTTATACCACCTACGACAGCAATGAGGCCATGTATGCCAGGCTGAAACTGCTGGATGACAACGCGGCTTATGATCTGGCGGTACCGTCTACCTATTACGTCAGCAAGATGCGTCAGGAAGATCTGCTGATGTCGATTGACCACAGCAAGATTGACGGCTTCGACAACCTCGACCCGGAGCTGGTGAACCTGGATATCGATCCGGACAACCAGTACAGCGTTCCCTATCTGTGGGGCACCACCGGGCTGGCCGTGGACACCGCCGATGTGGAAGGCGAAGTGACGGCGTGGGAAGACCTGTGGGACGAGCGCTTTGAAGGCCGGGTCATGCTTACCAACGACATGCGGGAAGTATTCCACGTTGCCCTGCGAGTGCTCGGCCATTCCGGTAACAGCACCAATCCGGAAGAAATCGAAGCCGCCTATGAAAAGCTGACCGAGTTGATGCCCTCTGTTCGCACCTTCAACTCAGATGCCCCCCGTATGCCATATCTGGAAGGTGAAACCGATGTCGGCATGATCTGGAACGGTGAAGCTGTGATGGCTCGAGACGCGCTGCCAACGCTTGAATATGTTTATCCGGAAGAGGGCATTATCGCCTGGCTCGACAGTTTCGTGATCCCGAAAAACGCCAAAAACCCGGACGCCGCTCACGAATTCATCAACTTTGTGCTGCAGCCGGAAATCTCTGCGCTGATCAGCGAAGACATCGGTTACGCCACGCCAAACCTGGCAGGCCGGGATCTGTTGGATGAGTCGGTCGCCAATGACCGGGCCAGTTATCCCAACGAGACGGATATGGTGAATGCCGAATTCCAGGAAGATATTGGTGATGACGCTTTGCAGGTCTATGCCAAGTACTGGGAAATGCTGAAGTCCGGCCAGTGATACCGGCTCAGACACCTGGCGCCGTATAATCCGGTGCAATTCCGGACTGTGCAATGCAGTCCGGAATGTTCATGCCCTGCAATGCCCCTTCCGCCGTTATCAGCAGGGTTTTCATACCTGCCGCTTGTCCGCCCAGGATGTCGGTGTGCAGCGTGTCTCCCACCATCAGGATCTTACCGGGTTCTACGCCGTCGAGCTTTTCCAGCACTGCCCTGAAGGCCGGTTGATAGGGTTTGCCGTAGAATTCAGGCTGAGTGCCGCACTGGGCCATCAATAGATGGGCAAAGTACCCGGGTTCAAGGGTCAGGCAGTCGCCTCTGGGCGCCACAAGGTCCGGGTTGGCCACCAATACCGGGCGGGGATTTTTGCGGAGGCTCCGGGCCAGTGCGCCATGTATTTCCTCGCTCCATCCTTCACTGCTCAGGAAGACAAAACCGTCCATCTGGTCCAGTTGCCTGTCGCTGATGTCTGTCCGCACGGGGAGCCATTCCAGAGGCAGAGCTTCTGGCGTTGAGGAAGCGGGCGAAATCACACCGTATCGGCCGGTTCTGTGCTGCCGGTACAGCGATTGCTCCAGTACCCAGCGGCTGGAAATGAGCGCGTCAGGTTGGACCGAAAATCCCATGCTTTGATATTTTCCGACCAGATCGCAGTGGCTGGCGGTGGCTGCGTTGGAAAGAATCATCACGGTTTTGCCCAGATGCTGTAACTCGCGAAGCCGCCGGACCGCGGAGGGGAATGCCCGGGGCCCTGCGTTCAGCACACCAAACGCATCGAACACAAAGATCTGGAAATGGTCGATGAGTGGCGCCAGGGAATCCAACAGCTGAGTCTCGGGTTGCTGGCAGGCAGGCAAGCCCGCCGGCAGGGTCGCACGGATGCGCTGGTACTGGTCAAAGGCCCAGGCCGGAGTGGGGGTGATTCCGGCAAAGGAGATCGGATGGGTATCGGTCATGAGTTCAGAGTACCGCCTCACGAACCTTCGCGGAAACCCACTCCGAGATCACCACCGTACCCAGGATGACGATAAAGATCATGGCGACCTGGTTCCACGCCAGGGTACTCAGGGAGGCGTTGAGCTGTATCCCCAACCCGCCGGCACCGACGAGCCCGAGGATGGTGGACTCCCGGATATTGATATCCCAGCGGAACACGCTGATACCCCAGAATGCCGGCAGAATCTGTGGAACCACCGCGTAATCGATCACCTGAGCGCCGGAGGCGCCAGTGGCGCGAACCGCCTCCACCTGTTTCTCGTCGATTTCCTCAATGGCTTCATAAAGCAGCTTGGCGATAAAGCCAATGGAACGAAGGCCAATCGCGACAATGCCCGCCAGCAGGCCCGGGCCAATAATGGCCACCAGCAGCAGGGCCCAGATCAGCGAGTTGATGGAACGGGAGGCAACGATCACCAACAGCGCCACCGGGCGGACGAACCGGGTGCTGGGGGTGGTGTTGGTGGCCGCCAGGAAGGCTACTGGTATGGCGAACATGATGCCCAAGAGGGTGCCCAGGGTGGCGATGTTGATGGTGTCCCAGAGCGGTTCCCAGAGGTTGTTAATGTAGCCCCAGGCTGGCGGGAACATACGTCCGCCAATGTCGGCCGCCTGGTCTGGCGCATCACTGACAAAAGCCCAGATGGTGTTCTCGTTCATCAGTTGCCAGCACATCACGGTCAGTGCTACCAGCCAGAACCAGCCGGTCCATCGCAACAGGGTTTGTTTTGGTGTCCTGAATTGCCACAAAGGGTGAGCGTTTGATGTCTGGTTTGTCACTGAACCCACCTGCGAACGTAAGACGATGAGTATTCCACCACAAGAACAATGGCGATAATAATGATCAGAACGGCGCCGGCCGAATCGTATTCGTAACGGTCAATGGCGGTGTTCAGTGTGGCACCAATACCACCAGCGCCGACGATGCCAATCACCGCTGATTCCCGGAAGTTGATGTCCAGCCGGTACAGGGACAGCCCGACGAGACGGGGCATTACCTGTGGCTGCACCGCATAGTTCACCACCTGCCACCAGCTGGCGCCTGTCGCCCGGACAGCTTCGATCTGACTGAGGTCACAATCCTCGATTTCTTCCGCCAGAAGCTTGGACAGAAAGCCGATGGTGGCGAAAGTCAGGGTCAGAAAGCCGGCCAGAGGCCCGAACCCGAACATGGCCACCAGCAGAATGGCGATGATGATCTCCTGAAAGGATCGGGAGAGGGTAATAATGGCCCGGCAGGCCAGATAGAGCGGGGCAGGCGCAAGGTTGCGAGCAGCGCCAATGCCAATGGGAACCGAAATCAGGATGCCGGCCACGGTTGAGGTCACGGTCATGGTCAGGCTTTCCATCAGGCCGGCGTAAATGTCGTTCCAGCGCGATGTAAAATCCGGTACCAGAAAACCCTGAACAAAACGCCAGCCCCGTTCCAGGCCCAGATACACCCGTTGCCAGTCCACCTCGACAGTCTGTATGGCGAGTACCAGGTAGATCAGGCCGCCAAGCAAAATAACCTTTCGCCAGATCGGATTGGTCAGCAGTACCGGCGGGCGTTTCCAGTGGGTGGGGTAAGGCTGTGTCTGTTCGGCCATTTACAGAGCCTCCACCAGATCGACTGCCGGCGTTTCCGGCGAGGCCGATTGCGAGGAATTCTCGCCCCGCAGTTGGGTCCAGTCCTCGTCGCCATAGATGGTGGTCAGCACACGGTCCGTGAGGGAATCCGGCGCGCCGTCAAAAACAACCTCGCCAGCCCGCAGGCCAATAATGCGGTCGGCAAACTGCTGTGCCAGCATGACATCGTGAATATTGATGATAGCGGGCAGGTTGCATTCCTGGCAGGCGGTACGAATCAGCCGCATGATCTGCCGCGAGGTTTTCGGGTCAAGCGAGGCGGTGGGTTCGTCCACCAGCAGCAGTTCCGGATTCTGCTCCAGAGCCCGGGCGATACCGACTCGCTGGCGCTGGCCACCAGAGAGCGCATCGGCGCGTTTGTTGTAGTGCTCAGCAAGACCGACTCTGTCCAGCAGCGAAAACGCGAGAGTGATGTCGTCCGGGCTGAATTTCCGGAAACAGGAGCGCCAGGCTGACACATAACCCAGCCGACCAGAAAGCACGTTTTCCATCACCGTCAGGCGCTCTACCAGGGCGTACTCCTGAAAGATCATGCCGATCCTGCGACGTTCCCGGCGTAGCTCCCGGCGGTTCAGTCCGGTGAGTTCGGTTGTGCCCAGCGTAATGGAGCCCCGGGTGGGTTCCACCAGACGATTGATGCAGCGGATAAGCGTGGACTTACCCGCCCCGGATGGCCCGATCAGGCCCACCACCTGGCCAGCGGGAACTTCAAAGCTGGCATTGTGGAGGGCCTTGTCACCGGTTTTATAGGTTTTCGAGAGCTTGTCCAGTTTTAGCACGTGGTACCGCCCGGCCGGTTACTGACAGTTGTAGGCGACACCGTTGGCGTCGTCGATCTTGCGAATCACTTCCCAGTGATTCTTGAAGGTGATGGGCACAAACTGGGCCTCACCAGACTTGGAGAATTCCTCTTCCAGAGCGGTGCCTTCCCAGTCAAAGGAGAAGAAGGCGTCCTGGATTTTCTCCTGCAGTTCCGGTTTCAGGTTGTGGGCAATGCCGTAACTGGTTGTCGGGAAGGTCTGGGATTTGTACAGGCTGACGATCTGGTCTTCGCTGACCACATCCCGGCTGAGCATGCGGTTGAGCACCGAGTTGGCAATGGCGGCTGCCTTGTAGTCCTGGTTGGCCACGCCCAGGATGGAATTGTCGTGTTTGCCGGAGAAGACCGGCTCGAAATCCTCCCCGGGCACCATGTTGTAGTCTGCTTTGAGAATGGCCGAAGGTGCCTTGAAGCCGGAGTTGGAGGTCTGGGAGGTAAAGGCCATTTCACCACCACGGATGTCTTCCACTTCGTCAACGCCGGAGCCCGGATAGCTGATGATTTCCATTTCATATCCGAATGAGCCGTCTGCTGATGCCATCATGGTGAACGGGCGGTAACCGGCGCAAGCGACGGCCAACGGATTGGAGCCGGTATTGAAGCCGGCAATATGCAGACGGCCGGCACGCATGGCTTCAATCTGGGCGGCGTTGGACTGTACCGGGAAGAACTGGACTTTCTTGCCAGTGGTTTCGGACAGATGGTCCAGAAACTCGGACCAGACCTCTTTATAGACCGCGGGATCTTCCACCGGGGTGTAGGCAAAGACAAGGGTGGAAGGATCCGTCTGTTTTGAGGTGTCGGAGGGGATGTCCGCGACCAGATCACCGTCGTTGTCCTGATAACGGTTGTCCAGCTGGAATGCGCCGTGGGCCAGAACGGGTGTCAGCATGGCGGCACAGCTCAGGGTCAGAAGCTTTTTCATGGTTGTCACCTTCGGGTTATTTGGGGATTCCTTTAACGCGACCCTACGGCTATCAGATGATTCTTTTATGACAAATAAAGGCAAATGGCAGCTTTCACAAAAAGTTCATTTTCTGGCCAGTGCTTTTGTCATTGGGTTCAAAATCCTGCAGATTTGCACATATCGACATGGTTTCTATACTCAAAGAGACCATAAATAAAACAAGGAGAATATCGATGGGTAAAGCAGTCAATGGCAAGTTCCAGAGCATGGAGCAGGCACAAAATACGCGTAACGACCTGATGGGAAGCGAGATCCCGCAGGATCTTATCTACATTGATGAAGCAGAGCAGACTATCCGGGTCATGTTGCCGCCAGAAGAAGCCCGCGAAGTCTATGAGATTTTCGACAGGCACGGTGTCACCTATAGTTGAAGGCACTGAACCCACTTTCTGACCTTCCTGCCGTCCTGATCAACAGCAAAAGGGCGGCTTTCTTTCTCCCTGGCAATCTGGTCTATAATTAAGGCTGACCGACAAACAACGCAGGTTTGCCTCCCTGATGCCCCTGTTCAGCCTGCTACGCCTGATTATCCTTCTGGTTCTCGCCGCGCCTTCCCTGGCTCATTCTGCCTCTCAATCAGTTACCGAAGGTTGGGAATATCGATGGGGGGATTCTCCCTTCAGCGAGGGTGGAGTACCCGAGTGGGCTGTGAAGGACGAACCCGGCCAGTGGCACAGCATTGAATTCCCTTCGAACCCTCCCGGCCGGGCCGGGCGAGAGAACGTCTGGTTCCGGGTAGCTCTGCCCTCCGGAGAGTGGCAGGATCCGGTGCTTTATATTTTTAGCGTAGATCTGATTGTCCAGGTCTGGATGGATGGTGAAAAGATCTACCAGTATGGCGATTTTGATGCCCAGGGACGGGGCCGGTTTGAAGGCTGGCCCTGGCATGAAATCGTGCTTCCCGAGGACTACGATGACAAACCGGTTTATTTCCGGGTCTTCTCCAATTACACGGATATTGGTCTGTGGGGGGAGGTTTCCATCATGGACCATCCGGATCTGGTGTTATACATCCTCCGGAATTCCCTTGAAGCATTGGTCATTGCCGCCTTTGCCACGTTGATTGCCCTGTTAGCCGTTATTTTCTCGCTGCTGCAGACAGAAAGGAAAACCTTTGCGAGTATCTCGCTGTTTACCCTGTCTTCTGCTCTGATGCTGGTTTCTGAAAGCCAGGCCAGTTTGTTGATTGCCTACAGGCCATTGATGTGGGATTACCTGGCGGCTGGTTCCTATTACATGCTGCCGGTGGCCATGGCGCTGTTGCTGGAACAGTGGTTGTCCGATCATCGGCCCTGGGCGGTCAGGCTGATCTGGAAGACCCACCTTGTGTATCTGGTGGGCGCATTGCTGGGAGCTCTGGCAGGTGTGTTTGATCTATCCTCGACATTTCCGCCTTTCGATGCGCTGTTTCTGGTGTCTCTGGTTATAATCTTTGGCGTGGTCGTCCGGCGCATACGGCGAATGCTGCCGGAGCAGCAGGTTCTCCTGCTGGCATTTGGTGTTTTCTGCGCCTTGCTGATCGTGGATATGGCGGTGGCCCACGGGGTTCTTCCCTGGGGCAGAGTGCCGGTCAGTTGGGGCATGCTTCTGTTTTCGTTGACGGTGGTGCTGATATCGCTCTGGCACTATGCAGGGACTCAGGAAGCATTGCAGCGGCTGAACACGTCCCTTGAAGAAAAGGTGGCTGAACGTACCGCGAGGGCTGAAGCTCTTGCCCGTCGGGAACAGGCCCGGGTGCGGTTGTTGACCTTTGAAAACGAGAAAAGCCGGATACTGGGCAATGTCATTGCGGGCCTGCAGGACTGCCTGGATCTGGATCAGGCTTTCGTGCTTCTCGCCAGGGATCTACCGGCCCTGTGCAGTCCCCTGAGTGGCGCCTTTTACCAACGTGGATCCGATGAGCGTTTCGATCGGCTTGCCTTCTGGGGCTTTCGGCACCCTGGTCCGTTGCCCACCGTACTCGACACCCGAAAAGGTCTGCCGGAACCCTCGAAGCTGCCGGAGCTGAAAGGCAAAGGATTGAGTGAGGATGGAGACAATACCACCCTGTGTTTCTGGCTCAATGTGGAATCGGCCAGTACCGGTATCGTGACTGAGGGTATTCTGCTTCTCGCTGGTGAAGACATGTTCGGGAAAGCAGACAGTGAATACGGCACCGCCCGATTGTTTTCGGCTCTGGACCAGTCGGTACAGCGAATTGGCATTACCCTTTCAAGCATCGCCCTGAGGGAAGAGCTTCAGATCTTTTCTTACCAGGATGCCCTCACAGGCCTGAAGAACCGCCGCTATTTTGACCAGTTGTTCGAGCACGAGAGCGCTGTGGCCCAGCGTAATGATCTGCCGCTTTCCCTGCTGATAGTCGATATCGACCATTTCAAGCAATTCAACGACACCCATGGCCATGAGGCCGGTGACCGGGCCTTGCAAACGCTAGCGGACATTCTTCAGGGCCAGTTCAGGGACAGCGATATCGTCTGTCGTTACGGTGGCGAAGAGTTTGTGGTTGTTATGCCGTGTGCGACCAGGGAGGCCGCCCGCGACAAGGCCGATCAGCTTTGCGAGGCTGTGCGTGAAAAGCCGATAGTGCATGAGGGCCGGGATCTTGGTGGGCTGACAGTTTCTGTCGGTGTTGCCAGTTGGCCAGACAACGTTGAGAAGCCTGACCAGATTCTGTCAGTGGCCGACCGGGCACTGTATCGTGCCAAAACGGCCGGCCGTAATCGGGTTGAAGTGTCCGGGTAGCCGGTTACACCACCAGTACCGGGCATTTGGCGTGAGAGGCCACCCGGTGGGACACACTGCCCAGGAACATGCCGTCTTTGTCGCTGTTGGTGCCTTTGGTGCCGACAACGATCAGGTCCGCTTCTTTTTCCTGAGCAAATTTCACAATGACTTTTGACGGACGCCCGGCTTTTACGAAGCCCCGAACCTTGGTGGCTCCGTGTTCAGCAGCCAGTTCCTTGGCGTGATTCACCACCCCCTTGGCGTATTCCGAGAGAACCTTGTCGGGGATGTCCATATCGTCCGGCCGTCCTATCGAAAGTGATGCCTCGAACAGGCTGTGGTGCTTGTACACACACAGGATGTAGATTTCCGTTTCCGGCATCAGTTTTTGCAGGTCGATGGCTTTATCGAGTGCTTTCAGCGATGTCTTGGAACCGTCCACCGCCACCAGAATCCGTTTGAACATATCAGTCTCCATCAGTCAGTTGGCGTGGGCTATTTGTCGAAAGCCACGTCACGCAGGAACAGGGCGATGTCCGGGAATGCGATCAGCAGACCGGCGGCAGTGATCAGCATGATAATAAACGGCGGTGTCCCACGGATTACTTCCATATAGGGACGTTTGAAGATGGCGATGGCCGTGAAAATGTCGCAGCCAAAGGGTGGTGTTGCCGAGCCAATAGCTACCTGGAGAGTGATCAATACACCAACCAGAACCGGGTCCAGGCCGGTTGAGGCGATGGCCGGGGCGAAGATCGGTGTCAACACCAGGATGACTACGATCGGGTCAACAAACATACAGGCGATGAAGAAAGACACGCAGATGGCAATCAGCACACCCACAGGACCGGCTTCATTGACGCCCACCGCTTCCATGATCGCCTGTGGAATCTGGGCGAAGGAGATGATCCAGGAGAAACCGTTACCTACTGCCACCAGTATGAAGACTACGGCGGTAATCAACCCGGTGGATTTCGCGATCCGGTAGATATCAGGAATCTTCAGGGATCTGAACACTACAAATTCCAGGAAGAAAGCATAGAGCACACAAACCGCTGCCGCTTCCGTCGGGCTGAAGATACCGCCATAGATGCCGCCGACAATGATGACCGGAAACATTAAAGGCCATAACGCATCGCGTACAGCGAGCGCACGCTCTTTCCACGTTGCTTTTTGCTCGGTCGGGACGTTGTTTCGGTAGGCGTAAAACAGGCAATACAGCGAGAACATGAACAGAATCATGATGCCCGGCCCGATGCCGGCAATAAATAGTTCGGCGATAGAGGTTTCTGAAATAACCCCGTAGATAATCATGCCGATACTGGGTGGGATCAGGAAGGCGATGTCACTGGCGTTAATGATCAGCGCGAGAGTGAAAGGGTCCGAATAACCCGCCTTGAGCATCTTCGGACGCAAGGGCGAGCCAACCGCAACCACAGTGGCCTGGGTTGAGCCAGACACCGCACCAAATAGCGTACAAGAGGTGGCGGTACTGATCGCCAGGCCACCTTTAACGTGGCCGATAAAAGCCATGACCATATTGATCAGGCGGTCTGCCGACTGACCACGGGTCATGATGTCGGCGGCCAGGATGAACATGGGCACCGCAATCAACGACGCCGGCCGGATGCCACCCATCATCTGCTGGATGAATGTGCCCATCTGGCCGAGGCCGTCAAACGTCATTACAAAACCGATCACTGCAGCGACGGTCAGGGGAATCATCATCGGGAAGCCAAGAAGCAGCAGCCCGATCATGACGATCATCATAATTGTTGCCATGGTATGCCTTTCCTTATCCTTGGTTGTTCATGCTGCTTCAGACTTCGGATTCTGTGTCGGCATAGCCATCGACCACGCCGGTGGACAGGTAAACGTCCTTACTGGTGAGGTTTTTGATAGCGGTCAGCAGATACTGGATGCCGGTAATCGCGAAGCCGATGGGCGCCCAGATATAGATCCACCAGATCTCAAAGCCTAACGCCGGCAGGATACGACCACGGCTGAACAGGGTCTGGATATACTCATACGCGTAAAAGCAGAGGAAAAACATCACCGCAGAAGTAAACAGAGCGATGAAGATCATTAATACCCTTCGGGCCTTTGTGGGGAGGGCATCGTACACCGCAGACATGCGGATATGGCGGCCATGTCGGGCCGCGTAGCCAATGCCGGCAAAGGTGATCAGTATGATTAGAATGCGGTTGATCTCGCCTGAAAAAAACAGGCCTTCGCCAAATACATAGCGGCCGATTACGTTTACACAGGTATTAACCGCCATCAGGATAACGCCAAGCGCCAGCAAAACGGCTTCAAAATTGGCGATCCATTCGTCAATGGTGCCCAGAAAACCAGGCAGTCCGGACTCGTAATGGCCGGTATCGTCTTCGATTTCCGGGGAATTCTCGGACATGGGTTCTGCTCCAGAACATGTCGCTCCCGGCGGGAAGTATCCCCGGCGGGGCGGGGTTAACGCCGAAACATGGCCGGGCTTCGGTGAGGCCCGGCCATGGTTGCTCCCTCAGGTTCAGTCCTTGTCGTTCTGAACTTCTTTCAGGTCCTCTTTGAACTGGTTCAGCAGTTCTTCACCACTGTCGCCGGTCATTTCGATGAACTTCTCTTCAACCTGTGGCGCGCGGTCCTTGAAGGCCTGGATCTGCTCTTCGTTCAGGCGAGTGACCGTGACTTCATCGCTGGCTTCGGTGATCTTGTTCAGTGCTTCGTCGGCCAGGCCGTCGATGTGAACAATGATTTCTTCGAAGGCGTAGTCAGCGGCTTCCTGAATCAGCTTCTGGTCTTCTTCAGGCAGGCCGTCGTAGAAGTTTTTGTTGGCCATGGATGCGGTGGTGAACCAGCCGTGACCGGTGAATACCAGGTTCGGAGACACTTCATACAGGCCGCCTGACTGGATCCAGAAAATCGGGTTTTCCTGGCCCTGAATCTGGTTGGTCTGCAGGGCACCGTAGACTTCACCCCATGGAAGCGGCGTTGGCGTGGCACCGAAGGCCCTGTAAGTTTCAGCAAGCAGTGGGTTGGTCATGATCCGGATTTTCTTGTTATTGAAATCCTCCGGGGAAGTGACCTTCTCATCGACGGTGACTACCATTTCGCCTTCCGGATACATCTGCAGCAGCTCGAGGCCGTTCTGGGAGTACAGCTCCGGGAAATCCTCGTTGATGGCTTCAGACTCGCGGAAGAATTCGATCACCGTGTCCATGTCTGTCGGCATCAAATAAGGGATGAAGAAAATCTGAGCTTCCGGAATCAGTGAACCGGTAAACCCTGGGGACTGGTTTACAAACTGCAGGATGCCAGCCTGGGTTTGCTCCATAATGTCGTCAGACTCACCCAGCTCGCCGAAGCGATATATCTGCAGGGTGTGTTCAGAATTGTCTTCGATGTATTCCTTGAATGCGTAGGCGTAAACGTCCTGGACGTCGCCCTCATATTCCTCGTGGGCATAGCGCCAGTTATCAGCATTTACGGCGTTTGCGGCTGTCAGCCCTGCAAAAGCGAGGGCAGAAATGCCCGCCAGTTTCCGGAACTTGGTTGTGCTGCTCATTGCGTTCTCTCCGCTCTTTTTTTGATTAATGCATTGTTACATTTCTAGAGATTGGCAAAACAAAGCGGTTTTCGCAAGAAAATGACCAAAATCAGCAAAGCTGGCTACCGGTTTTTCGCGGTATCGCAAGTCCATGAAATTTCGATTTATTCAGATTAAGGAAGTCAGGCGGGAAGATTGGTGCGCGGTTATTTGGTGCTGGGAGAACGTGGAAGGCGGCCGTGTTGGCCGCCTTCAGTGGATCAGCCTGCGGGGGCGTAGGAGTTACACCAGCCGTTCTGGTTGACCAGTACATCGGCAAACTGAGGATGACGACAGGAACCCCAGCCACCAGACTCTTCGCCGGCCCAGAATACGCAGTTGGAGCATTTGTTGCCCTCTTTATGGCGCGCGTGATCAGTGGTGCTGGCGTCGTTCACGTAATTCAACGCATGCCCGTCTTCAGCCTTTGGCTTGGCGGCCTGCGCTGCGGGTGAGTGGGTGGCAAAGCGTGCCAGCGGAACGGCGGCCACACCCAGGGCGGCGGTGCGCAAGAAAACTCTCCGGCTTTTATTGATGTCACTCATCGACTATTCCTCTCTCATATCATTGAATTTGCGGAATTTTGGCCTCGGTCGGTCGTTTATTATTGGCTGAGGCAAGGGTCGCATTAGTACCCTAACAAATTCATTCGACAGCGCGCCAAATCCGGATGACATATATCAATTATTTCTGAGCTTTAATCCGCAGGTAATTAAAAACGACTGAAATTCACGGGCAATCCTGTCGACGCTTTGTTCCAGGCGATGACCATCTGGCAGGAGCAGGGTTTCCAGATCCTGTTGCCGGGCAAGCTCCAGAACCGGCATTACCGGCACTATATCGTCGTGCCAGCCATGAATGATCTGTGTGTGGTGAGCCTGAACTTCCGGTCTGGACTGGGGGTATTCCGCCAATGCCAATGCCGGAGCCAGTAAGAAACAACCCAGAACCGGCATAATGGCGCTGGTTTGGGCACAAACCCAGCCGCCCATGCTGGAGCCGGCAAGAATGGTTCGCGCAGGATCCGCGCCGGCAGCGCCCATGGCGTTACGCATCTGCTCCAGGCGCTCAGCGGGGTTTCGGGTGCTGCGGTGATCAAGTGATTCCACGTGCACCTGGCTGAACTCCTCGGCCACCGCTTTCATGGCCTGAATCTTGGTGCTCGCCGGCCCGCTTTCCAGGCCGTGAGATAGAAAAACGAAAAAGCGTTCCTGTGACATGGTGGGTTCCTTTTCCAGAGCAGTCAGTCGACCTGTTGCCGGGTTTGCGCCAGTATATCCAGGGCTTGCCGGCGTTTTTCAGGGTCATGTATGTCAATGGTAAACATCAGTTCGTCTACCTGAACATCGGCCAACAGTTCTTTGAGTTGCCGGTTGAGATCGCCGGTATTTCCCATAACCTGCAGGCCGAGGAAATCCCGCACGCTGGCTTCCTCGCCGCGGCTCCACAGGCCGTCCATGGTTTCCACTGGCGGTTTCATCCATAGCGGCTGGCCCCGGAACAGCGACAGTATGCGCTGGTAGCTGGTGGTGGCCAGAAATTCAGCCTCGTTCCGGGAATCTGCCGGTACGGCAGGTATGGCCAGCATGGCATAGGGTTCCGCCAGCTGTTGCGAGGGCCGGAAATTGTCCCGATAGACTTTCAGAGCCTCCCGATAGAGTCTCGGCGCGAAGTGCCCGGCAAAAGCATAGGGCAGTCCGCGCATGGCAGCCAGTTGGGCGCTGAACAGGCTGGAACCGAGCAGCCATATGGGCACGTTGGTGCCGGCCCCGGGAATGGCCTTTACCGGTTGCCCGGGCTGCAAAGGGCCCAGTAACGTTTGCAGACGGGCGACATCGTCGGGAAATTGTTCGGCGCTCAGACCGTCGCGGCGTAGTGCTCTGGCGGTAACCGGGTCGGTGCCCGGCGCACGACCAAGGCCGAGATCGATTCGTCCGGGATACAGGCATTCCAGGGTGCCGAATTGTTCGGCAATCACCAGGGGAGGGTGGTTGGGCAGCATTACGCCCCCGGAACCCACACGAAGGGTGTTGGTCTTGCCGGCAATATGGCCAACCAGAACGGCGGTAGCGGCACTGGAAATGCCTTCCATATTGTGGTGCTCGGCCAGCCAGAAGCGTTGGAAACCCAGAGTTTCGGCATGCTGCGCGTAGGCCACGCTGTTGGCCAGAGTGGTGGTTACTGAATCCCCTTCGCGAACGGAGGCCAGTTCAAGCAGCGAGTAATCGGGTTGGCTGGTCATGGTGCTCCCGTAAAAGGTGAATCGACAGGACTAGTTAACATGGCGGTGGCGGGTGTTTCTTTCAAGGATGAAGCTGTATTCTCGAAAAGATCAGCAGTCAGTCGGAGAAGCAGGCGTGTCGAACACAGACTATTACGAGAACAACACCACGCTGGCGCAATACCTGGAGTTTCATTTCGGTGAATCCTGGCATGGCGAGGCGAATTTTCCGAAAGAGCTGGCAGACGCCGCCGTGAATGCCATGGACGGTCGCCCGGCCAATCGGGCGCTGGATATCGGTTGCGCCTGTGGCCGCACCGCTCTGGAGCTGGCCCGGCATTTTGATCATGTCGATGGCGTGGATTTTTCCCATACCTTTGTCGATAAGTGCCGGGACGTTATTCGGGATGGCGTGGCCCGCTATGCGCGGCCGGAAGAAGGCGAGCTGGTCAGCTATCAGGAGCGTTCCCTGGCGACTCTTGGGCTGACAGAGGCGGCCCATCGCGTAGCGTTCAGCCAGGGAGATGCCTGCGACCTGGCCCCGGATTACCGGGACTACGATCTGGTTTTGGCGGGTAACCTGATTGATCGCCTGTACAAGCCGTCACTGTTCCTGGAAAACATTCATCAGCGGATTAACGATCTGGGCCTTCTGGTGATTGCGTCACCCTATACCTGGCTTGAAGAGTACACGCCGAAGGAGGAATGGCTGGGCGGTTACCTGAAAGAAGGTCAGCCATACAGCACGCTGGATGGCCTCAGGGAAGTGCTCTCTCCCCACTTTCAGTTACTGACAGATCCGAGAAGTCTGCCGTTCGTGATCCGGGAAACCCGCAACAAGTTCCAGCACAGTTTTTCCGAGCTCACGGTCTGGGAAAAAATGCCCGGGTAAGGTTCGTTGTCATCAGGCTTCGTGTTTTTCGGTAGTGGCACGTCGTAACGCCCGCTCCCGCCGACGCTCGTTTTCCGTGTGTTCAGAAATGGCTCGCTGTACGAATTCGATGTGTTTCCCGGCAATGCTCCGGGCCTCTTCGGCGCGACCTTCGCGGATAGCGGTATAAAGTTGGCGGTGCTGGTCAATCAGGCCCTGGCGGGTTTTCGTCTCTTGTGAGTACATGCCGTTGATGTTGGTCAGAATGTTGTTTTTCAGCATGTTGAACAGGTTGCGCATGGTGTGCAGCAGCACTGCGTTATGACTGGCCTCGGCGATGGCAAGATGGAAACGGGCATCGGCCACCCCCTCCCTTTCGATGCTTTCTTCTGAAGGGATATGGTAGCAGTCGTCAAGCTCCTGCCAGGCCTTTGCCAGGTTTGCCTGGTCCACCTCGGTTGCCCGCAGGGCCGCGTAGTAGGCGCAATCTGCTTCCAGGGTGCGGCGAAATTCCAGCAGGTCACGGTGAGCATCGGGGTGAGTTTCCAGTAGCCTGATCAGCGGGTCGCTGAAACTGGCGCCCAGGTTGTCTGTGACGAAATTGCCGCCGCCCTGACGGCTGGTCAGCAGGCCCCTGGCGGTCAGGCGCTGAACAGCTTCCCTTAACGAGGGCCGGGATACCCCGAACTGTTCTGCCAGCGCCCGTTCCGGGGGCAGTCGTTGTCCGGGCTGAAGTGTGCCCTCCAGAATCATGCTTTCCAGCTGTTCCACGATAGTGTCGGCCAGTCGTTTCGGGGCAATCTGATTGATCGGCATGCTTGGCTCCGCACTGGGGTAACTAATTGGTCTTACCAATAATTCTATCGTTTTCCGGATCTGTTTGCAGTCACCGTTGAGCTATCTAGACTAATGTCTTGACCGCCACCTTTGACAGCTTCGTGGTTGTTCAAATAATGTACCATTAAAGCAGGTGGAAAATGGTATTACCAATTTCCAGATCTGATCCCGATACAGTGGACGGAGCGAGTTTCCGGCTCCGGGCGTCCAGAGGCGATGACTGATGAGTGAACTGTTCTACGATGCGGCACCTAACGCCACCCGTGTGGCACCGGATCGACCCGGGCCCAGAACCTACCCGGAAAAACCGGCCGAGGTGACATTGTTCGGCACCTGCGTGATGGATCTGTTTTACCCGGAAGCCGGTCTGGATGCTATCCGGTTACTGGAGCGGGAAGGCATTCGTGTGCATTTTCCGCAGGAACAGTCCTGCTGTGGTCAGCCTGCTTGGACGTCCGGCTATGTGAAGGAAACCCGGGAGGTGGCCCGCGCCCAGCTGGATCTGCTGGATAACGGTCTGCCGGTGGTGGTGCCGTCCGGTTCCTGTGCGGGCATGTTTCGGGAACATTACCCGGAAGTGTTTGCCGACGAACCCGATACCCTGAAGCGGGTGGCAGATCTAGCCGAACGTACCTATGAGCTGACCGAATTTCTGCTGCATGTGTGCAAAGTGCAGTGGCAGGATCTGGGCCAGCCCACGCAAGTTGCCCTGCATACCTCCTGTTCCGCCCGCCGGGAAATGAACACCCATCTGCACGCCCGGGAGCTTCTGGGCAAACTGGACAAAGTGGAGCGGCTGGACCACGACCACGAAAGCGAGTGTTGTGGCTTTGGTGGTACCTTCTCAGTACGCATGCCGGAAGTGTCTGGCGCCATGGTGCTGGATAAAACCCGAGCCTTGAGAGAATCCGGCGCTGCTGAAATGGTCACAGCCGACGGGGGTTGTCTGATGAACATTAACGGCTCCCTGGACAAACAGAAGCAATCATTCCGGGGACGCCATCTGGCCAGTTTCCTGTGGGAGCGTGTCAGTGGGGAGGTGCAGTCATGAGCCAGCGCATACCGATTACCGAACTGACTGACAGCTTCCGCGGCCGGGCGAAGGAAGCGCTGGAAGATGGCCAGTTGCGCACCAACTTCCGCGTGGCTATGGATTCGCTGATGCGCAAACGTGCCGATGCCTTCCCGGATGAAGAAGAACGTGAAGGTTTGCGGGAGCTGGGTAATCGAATCAAGGCGGGTGCCTTGTCCCGGTTGCCGGATTTGCTGGAACAGCTGGAAACCAGGCTCACCGAGAATGGCGTGAAAGTTCACTGGGCGGAAACCACGGAAGAAGCCAACCAGATTGTCCATGGCATCATCAAGTCGAAACAGGGCTCGCAGGTGGTGAAAGGCAAGTCCATGGTCAGCGAAGAAATGGAAATGAATGATTTCCTGGCCGAGCGGCATATCGAGTGCCTGGAGTCGGACATGGGCGAATACATCGTCCAGCTCGATGGGGAAAAGCCGTCTCACATTATTATGCCGGCCATTCACAAGAACCGTCGGCAGGTGTCGAAGCTCTTTCACGATAAACTGGGCGTGGAAGAAACCGACGATGTGAACGAGCTGATCCGCATAGGCCGTCGCACCCTGCGTACCGAATTCATGGAAGCAGACGTGGGCGTTTCCGGCGTCAATTTCGCTATTGCCGAAACCGGCACTTTGTTGCTGGTGGAGAACGAAGGGAACGGGCGCATGAGTACTACGGCGCCGCCCGTGCATGTGGCAGTCACCGGTATCGAGAAAGTGGTGGAGAATCTGCGGGACGTGGTGCCGCTGGTCTCCCTGTTGACTCGTTCCGCCCTGGGTCAGCCCATAACCACTTACGTGAACATGATCTCCGGCCCCCGCAAGCCGGACGAACTGGATGGCCCGGAGGAAGTGCATCTGGTGCTGCTGGACAATGGCCGCAGCGATGCCTTTGCCGATGCCCAGATGCGCCAGACCCTTAACTGCATTCGCTGCGGTGCCTGCATGAACCATTGCCCGGTGTATACCCGGGTGGGTGGTCACACCTATGGTGAGGTGTATCCCGGCCCCATCGGCAAGATTATCACACCGCATATGGTGGGCCTGCATCAGGTGCCGGAGCACCCCAGCGCTTCGTCCCTGTGTGGTGCCTGTGGTGAGGTCTGCCCGGTGAAAATTCCGATACCGGAACTGCTGCAGCGATTGCGGCAGGAAAACGTGAAAAGCCCGGCAGAGCACCCGAAAGTTGATGGTGGTGCCAAGTACTCACGCAAAGAACGGGCCGTCTGGCGTATATGGGTGGCTCTCAATACCCGCCCGGGTCTTTACAAATTGTTCCTCTGGGCCGCCACTCGCTTCGGCAAACTGACGCCGAAAAATGTCGGCCCCTGGACTGAAAACCACACCGCCCCGGTTCCGGCTCGCCGATCCCTGCACGATCTGGCACGTGACCACCTGAGTTCTCAGCAAAAGCAGGGAGGCCAGTCATGAACGCCCGTAACAACATCCTGAATAAACTCCGGACCAGCCTGGCGGGTACCAGCCCCCGGCCGGATGAGTTTGACGAAGAACTGGTAACCAGGCCCTGGCAATATGACCCCCAAAACCGGATCGAGCGTTTGCGCAGCCTGATGGAAGCGGTGCACACCGAAATTCACCCGTTGGCCTCGGAACAGTGGCCGGCAAAAGTACAGGAGCTGCTGGAAAGCCGGAACCTGGGTAATGTTCTGTACGCACCCGGCACCGAGCATGGCCGGATGTTGGCGGAGCACTGGCAGAACGCCGGAGCAAAGCAGGAGCTGATTGCCTACGACCGTCCGGTGGAAGAGTGGAAGGAAGAGTTGTTCTGGGAGGTGGATGCCAGTGTGACCGGCACCCTGGGCGGTATTGCTGCCACCGGATCGCTGGTGCTCTGGCCGGATCGCCATGAACCCCGGCTTATGAGCTTGTTGCCGCCGGTACACATCGCCCTGCTTAAGGCCAGCGATATTGAAGACAACCTCTATGCCATGATGAAGGCGCAGAGCTGGTCGGCCGGGCTGCCAACGAACCTGCTGCTGATCTCCGGGCCGTCAAAAACGGCGGACATCGAGCAGGTCTTGGCTTATGGCGCCCACGGGCCGAAAGAACTGATTGTTCTCATCCTTGAGGATCAGTAGGGCTGTTATTTAACCCGTATTGAGCGTTTATTTAACGCCGAAGCCGCGCTTCTCGAGGAATTCTTTCATGTGAGCGCGGAGCTTGCTGGTAAACAGCGGTTTGAGTTCCTGGGACCAGTTGCTGTCTTTCTTGCCGCCGGTTCTTTCCAGGTAATACTGGTGCATGGTGTCGTCAAATGTGGCCACCTGAGCTTCGTCCTGGCTGTCGTCGTAGTAATCCTGCTTGAGAACGGTTTCGACCGGCAGGCGGGGTTTGACCTGTGGGTCATGGTCCGGGTAGCCAATGCACATGCCGAACACCGGGTACACATGCTCCGGTAGCTTCAGCAGTTCACTGACCTGTTCCGGATTGTTACGTAGCCCGCCAATGTAGCAAATGCCCAGTTTCTCGGACTCTGCTGCCACGGCCACATTCTGGGCCAGCAGGGCGGCGTCTATGCTGGCGACCAGTAGTTGCTCGGTCATGCCGCGAACAACCTCGGCCCCAGCCCGTTCGGCCGCCTCGGTGGCGCGTTTCATGTCGGCGCAGAATACCAGGAATTCTGAACAGGCCGTGATCCAGGGCTGGCCGCCGGCAAGCTCTGCCATCTTTTCGCGATTCTCGGGTTTGGTCACCCGGATGACGCTGTAAGCTTGTACCTGGCTGGAAGTGGCGGCGCATTGCCCTGCCCGGATCAGCTCTTCCAGCTTGCCTTCAGGCAGCGCCTGATCTTTGAACTTGCGAATAGAGCGATGGGATTCAAGAAGCTCGATAGTCGGGTTCATGGTGCCTCGTCTTCGTCAGATAAAGCGCAACGATAGCTCTGTTGTCAGGCCGGTAGCAAGAGCCGCCGGTTTTGAGTTGTGTGCGCGAGAGTTGGTTGCACATAAAAAAAGCGCGCCATAGGGCGCGCTTTAATAGGGCTTTCAGGTGATCCCGGATCAGGGCACCATATCCACCGGCTTGGGTGTGTTGGCAGTGCTTGGTGGAAGTTGCGGGTAACGAACTTCCGGTATATCGCCGGTCAGGGTTTTCAGGAAGGCGACGATGGAATCAACTTCCCCTTCCTTCAGCTCGGTGCCCAACTGGGAGGTACCCATGACTGCTACGGCTTCTTCCAGACTCCAGACGGCGCCTGAGTGGAAGTAAGGTGCGGTCAGCTCGATGTTACGCAGTGGTGCTGCGCGGAATACATATTCGTCAGTGGCGGTTTCGGTTACCGCGAAACGGCCTTTGTCACCTTCAGGCAGAATCTCGCCACCCGGGCGGGATACCAGACCGAACGGATAGTAATCCTGGCCACCCAGGTTTACGCCGCTGTGACAGGCAGTACAGCCACGATCCATGAACAGGGCCAGACCTTCCTGTTCTTTTTCGCTAAGGGCGTCTTCATTGCCGCGAAGGAACTTGTCGAAAGGCGCGTCCGGGGTGATCAGCGTGGCCTCGTAGGCTTCGATGGCGGTAGCCATGTTGTCGAAGCTTACCGGATTTTCCTGAGACGGGAAGGCGTCTTCAAAGCGTTCGACGTATTCCGGCATGCTGTTGAGGGTTTCTTCCACGCGAGCCGGAGTGCTGCTCATTTCCACGCCGGCCTGAACCGGGCCCTTGGCCTGTTCGGCCAGGTCAGCTGCACGGCCATCCCAGAACTGGGCAGCGTTAAAAACGGCATTGAACACAGTTGGTGAGTTACGCGGGCCTTTCTGCCAACCGTGACCGATGGAGGTGGATAGCTCGTCGTCGCCACCCAGGCCAACGTTGTGGCAGGTGTTACAGCTGATCAGATGGCTGGAAGACAGGCGCGGTTCAAAGAACAGCATCTTGCCCAGGTCAACCTTGGCTTGAGTCAGCTCGTTGCCATCGATAACCGGAGGGTATTTCGGAATTGGCTCAAAATTGCTGTTGGCGCGCTCCATCAGGTCGTTCGCCATGGCGGGGCCGGCAGCAACACTCAGGGTGAGGGCCATCGCTTTAATCAGGGGACGTTTGATCATATCGCTTTCTCCTTATGAGACATGCTTGGTCTCTCTCTTTGTCTAAACATAACAAAATGTTCAGGTTCTTCCTGTGAATTTCAGCTTAGTCATACAGCGAATTGACGTCCATCAAGTTTGTTTTCGGGTAGAGCTGGAGGCACCGGATGAAGAGCGTTTCCCGCCCGGAACTTTTCCTGATCAGGCTGTCATATTAATGGTTATAACGATATTCTTGTAAGTGAGTTTATTGGGAATCAGGAGAAGATTATGAAAGCTTTGTTAGTGTCTGCATTGTTTGCCCTGGGGCTGGCCACATCGGCTCAGGCGGAAGAGGCGTTGTCGCTCACTCCGGAAGAGGTCTATGAAATGACTCAGGAGCAGGGCGATGACATGTTGTTTGTCGATGTGCGGGATCCCGTTGAAATCATGTTCATCGGTTTTACTGACTCGGTAGATGCCAATATCCCATTCAAACTGGCGGACCGCACCCGCTGGAATGACAAGAAGGGTGTATTTGCCATGGACACCAACCCGGAGTTTGTGGCCGAAGTGGATGAAGCACTGGCCGCCAAGGGTCTGGACCGTGATGCGCTGATTGTCACCATGTGCCGGTCAGGGTCTTCCCGGGGTAAGCCGAGCGCTGACTACCTGCTTGAGCATGGCTTTACCAATGTGAAGTACGTCGAGAATGGCTTCCAGGGTGGCAGCTATAAAGAAGGAAGAATGGCCGGCTTCCGCGTGAAAAACGGCTGGCAGAATTCTGCGCTGCCGTGGACCTTCAAAGCCAACCCTGAAAAGATTTACCGTCCGTAAGGTTGGTTCCAGAAATATAAAAGCGCCTGTTTATAGCAGGCGCTTTTATATGATGTCTTTACTCCTCAACACAGATTTCCCGCCGGCTCACAGCCACCGCTGTTCTTGTTAGCAATCCTGCAATGAGCACCACCAGCAATACCACCAACAAAGCCCCTAGCCACTTGAAAAAACCAAGGTCCAGAAGTTGATGCATCTTCAGTGTGGCAATGGTGATGGCCGCCATCGGGAAAGAATAGGCCCACCAGGACAGGAAAAACTGCAACTTCAGAAAGCGCGGCACCTGAGTGAACAGCATTAACGTCAGGAACAGGGCGGTGTAGTAAAGGATGCGGGCAAAGGCATCGAGTTCGCCGTTCAATTGCAGCCAGGAAACAAAGCCCACGCCTGGTGGCGCAATCAGAATGAACAGGGTTGGCAGCAGTTTGCCGGGCAGCGGCTGATGAAAGAACATCCGGTTGAATATGATGGTCAGCAGCACCAGCCAGAACACCACGCCGATACTGAAGAAAAACCACGACAGTTCTGAAAAGCCATGCTGCACCCCGGCAATGGGCACCAGAATGTTACCGACAATCGGAATAAACCAGGCCGGGTTCATGTGGTTGATTTCGAAATGGGTGTGGTGAATCCAGGCCGACAGCACATAAAACGTGGAAAAAAGATGAAGAACGGCTCCCACTGACCAGACGGCAAAAGACAGATCTCTATGGTGTGGAAGCACAGCGATGCTGATCAGTATCAGGCCGATGGAAATGGTGGGGAAGAAGTTGAGCTTGACCGGATGATTAAGCTCCGCTTTCACCATATGGGGGTGCCTGACGGCTTTCCACCCGTAGATAAAAGCAAGGATGATAAAGACGGCAATGGTCAGTGCCAGAGTGGCCAGGCTTGGCCTGGCGGGAAGCTCGAAGACGATCTCTGCCTGATGCAGGGCGATGGTCAGCCCGGCCAGCCCCATTACCATGGCGAACCAGGAGATTGGAAAATTCTCCAGACGGGAAGTTTCGGTCTGTGGCATTGCTTACCTCAACATTTCAGGGTCGGCATGAAAAACGCCAGCCCCGGAAGGCTGGCGTGCTGAACGGCAATGGATACTGCTGTCACCTCAGAAGGTGAACGTGCGCATTTTGCGGTCCAGCATCGGGCGGGCCATTTCGGGTGGCTTGGCAACACCAACGCCGTCAAGAAGATCTGCTTGGCTGTATTGGCTGTTCGGCAGGTACAGGGCACAGACACTCACCTTGCCTCCGGCCTTCATCAGGCCACGGAGCATCTGGCCGGGCGTGACGTTTTTGGGGGCCAGTGCTTCGGCAGAATAGGACTTCAGTGCCAGATCACCCGCTGCATCACACAGTAGCACATTCACCTGAGCTCCCTGTTGCGCCATGGTGTTTGACAGAACCATCGCCATGCCCTGGGTTTGCAGGGAATCACTGGACAGAATGACCAGCACCTCATCGACGTTATTGCCTTTCGACGACTTTTTCTCTTTATGACTGTCTGCTGCCAAATGCATGGGCGCAATGGCAACAAGCATGGCCAGAGTGAAGATTTTGAGTGCTTTGATCATGGTAGTACTCCTGTTACAAGGATATGGTGATATGGAATATAGATGAGCCTGGGGTTCTGTTCAGTGACAAAGTCACTGTCCGGTTGTTAGCAGTGCGATAAATTGGTTATGTCGAGCGAAATAATAAATGCCTGCTGTCTGCGGCGTGATCAGCTGGATGGTGGTCAGGTGAACCGGATGATGGGTGGGTGAAATGAAAAACCTGATAACAGCTTTCATTCCTCTTGTGAGTAAGGCTGCAGTGGCGATTGCGTTGATTGCGGCGGGGCTGGTTGTGGCTGTTCCGGTAACAGCTAGCGCCCAGCGGCCGCCGGCAACGGCGGACCACGGCAAGTTCAAGTCGTTGCAGGGTCCGTTCGAACGGGCCGAGGATGTTACCGCTGCCTGCCTTGAATGCCACACTGAGGCCGGGGAACAGATTCGCGGAACCACGCACTGGACCTGGCTGTACGACCACGACGAAACCGGGCAGACCCTGGGCAAAAGCGAGGTCATCAACAGTTTTTGCGGTATGACCGTCACCAATGAGCCACGTTGCACCTCCTGTCACGTGGGCTACGGCTGGGAAGACATGCGCGAGCCGCCACCTCAGGCGGATAACGCGGTGGATTGCCTGGTTTGCCATGACACCACCGGTGAGTACTGGAAGTTTCCCACCCTGGCGGGTCATCCAACTTACGAACCCCGGGAATGGCCCAAAGGCAGCGGCAACATGGTTCAGCCACCGGATCTGGCCAAAATTGCCCAGAATGTGGGAGCCAGTGACCGTGCCAATTGTGGCAGCTGCCACTTCTATGGCGGTGGCGCGGACGGAGTGAAGCACGGCGACCTCGACTCGTCTCTGGTTGACCCGCCCAAGCATGTGGATGTCCACATGTCACCTGACGGCCTGGACTTCGCCTGTGCCGATTGCCATACCACGTGGGGCCACGATGTTTCCGGTAGTCGTTACCAGGTTAATGCCCGGGATGAGCTGGGTATTGATGTGCCGGGCCATACCGACTTTTCCCGGGCCAGTTGTGAGTCTTGCCACGGCCTGGCCCCCCACGACAAACCCAAAATTAATGACCACGCAGATACCCTGGCCTGCCAGAGCTGCCACATTCCGGAATTTGCCCGGGGTGGCGTTGCCACAAAAACCTGGTGGGACTGGTCTACCGCTGGCCGGCTGGACGAAAACGGCGAGCCGATCAGGGAGCTGGATGAAAATGGTCACCCGAGTTATCTGAGTGAGAAAGGCGATTTTCGCCATGGTGAAAACGTGGTGCCGGAATATGATTGGTTTAACGGCACCGTTGAATACACCCTGGTGGACGAGCCGCTGGATATCGACAACCCTCCAGTGGCCATCAACTCCATTCAGGGCAGTGCGAATGATCCCGATTCCCGCATCTGGCCATTCAAGGTAATGCGCGGCAAGCAGCCGTTCGACACCCAGCACCAGACGCTGTTGGCGACTCACGTTTTCGGTGCGGATGACACCTCACTGTGGAGCAACTTCAGTTGGGAGAAAGCCCTGCAGGCTGCCAGTGATATGTCTGGCATGCCCTACAGTGGTGAGTTCAGTTTTATTGAAACCACCATGCACTGGCCTATTACCCATATGGTGGCGCCGGCTGAAGACGCCGTTCGTTGTAGTGCCTGCCACAGTGAGCAAAGTCGCCTGGCAGGCCTTGGTGGTATTTACATGCCGGGCCATGATCGCAATCTGTGGCTTGATCGAATCGGCTGGTTATTGGTGGCAGGCACCTTGTTCGGTGTTGTTGTGCATGCCATCGCCCGTGTGATCTTCAGGGGGAGGAATACCCAATGAGCCGGGAAATGATTTTTAAACGCTTTGAACGCTTCTGGCACTGGTCCCAGGCGTTGCTGATCTTTGTGCTGTTGTTCACCGGCTTCAATATTCATGGCACTTTCAGCGCCATGAAGTTCAGTTCTGCCGTGCAGGTTCACACGCTGGCGGCTTGGGCATTAATTGTGTTGTGGGTGTTTGCGATATTCTGGCACTTCACCACCGGCGAATGGCGACAGTATATTCCTACACGCAATGGACTGTTCCCAGTGATTCACTATTATCTGGTCGGCACGTTTACCGGGGCTTCGCACCCCTACAAAAAAACCAGTAAAGCCAAGCACAACCCGCTCCAGCGGCTGGCCTACCTGTTTTTCAAACTGGTGATCTCGCCGGTGATCTGGATTTCTGGCCTGCTGTACCTGTTCTACAACGACTGGCCGGAAACCCTTGCCAGCGCCCTGAATCTCGAAACCGTGGCGCTGGTACACACCGGTGCGGCCTTCGCGATGATGATTTTCGTGATCGCCCATGTGTACATGACCACCATGGGAAAAACCCTGACCAGCCATATAAAACCCATGGTGACAGGCTACGAAGACCTGGATAAGCATTAGTGTCCCGTCTGTACTGAAAAGCCCCCGACATCGGGGGCTTTTTTATGGGTGCTGTAAGTTGCCGGTATAAAAGTTAATTCCGGGGTTTAATGCTATTGTAGGGTTACTGGGCATCATTATTTCTCGGGAATTCGGCAAAGGATCAGGAATGTCGGGATTGTCAGCCAACGAAGTTTCCATATCGCCAAAGAGGCGACGGCCGGTTGTTGTCTATCTGTGGATAATGGCGGTTCTTGTGGTATCTGCCAGCCTGGTGGCCTTCCAGAATTATCGGCAGACAACAGAAACCGCCTGGAGTCGCTCTGCTGCGCGGGCCGATCTTGCCGCTGAAATTGTTGCCAGCGCTTTTATGTCCTCCCGGTATGGCCTGCAGACACTCGCCGGCTTCATTGAGCCGCTTGTTGCCGAAGCCGGCGTTGTACCCGGTGGCGGAATTGAGAGTCTTGAACAGGCGCTTGACGATAAAGTAGAGCTACTCAAGTACCTTGATGAGCTATTCATTGCGAATGCCCGGGGTTCAGTGCTTTATGCGTCCGGCAATTCCGGCATGGACCAGGTGCCGGGCTGGCCATTTATCCGGGAGCATGTGGCCAATGTGCCCGGGGATGATCTGGTTACGCCGTTGTACCAGGACCCCGAAACCGGAAAGTTTTCCATCTGGAAGGCCAGAAAACTGCTTTCCCGGGACGGTAAAGCGGATGCTTTTATTGTGGCCAGACAGTCGCCGGAGGTGCTGATTTCCTTTATGGCCCGGGTCTCTCTTTCGGAAGGCCAGAGCATTGCCATTCTTGATAACGCCATGACCTTGGTTGGAAGACTGCCCGGAACCGACGGTTCCTTTTTAACCGGTACCCGTGTTCGCGAGCCTTATACCCGGGAATTTATTAGCAGTCAGCGTGACAGCAGCCAGGTGGTGACCAGCTCGCCGGTGGATTCGAAGGAACGGCTGTACAGCTTCAAGCGGGTCCACGGTGCGCCCTATGTTGTGATTGTGGGCGAGGAAATCTCTGTAATCATGCACAGCTGGTGGCAGAACCTGTGGATAACCGTTATCGGACTGCTGTTGGTTGCCACTGTCGGCCTGTTTCTTGTGCGCCAGTTCCATAGACGGGAAGTTGTGGAGCAGGAGCTGGTGGCTGAAAACCACGAACGTAAAGATCTCCAGCAGTCGGCTCAGGCCAGTGAGGCTCGCTTACGGGCATTGATTAACTCGATCCCGGATCTGATTTTCGTCTTTGATGAGCGCGGCCGCTTTGTGTTCGTGCATGCGGCTGACGAATCCCGATTGAGCAGACCCGTTGAAGAGATTCTGGGCCAGCATTACCGGGATATAGTGCCGCCGGAGCTGGCCAGCCAACTGGAAAGCACCAAGGTAGAGATTGCCCGCACAGGGCAGGCAAAAGATCTGGAATACCAGTTGGAGTTTGACGGCGAGGTGCGGGAGTTCAGTGCAAAGGTTACTGTACTGATTGACGCAGAGCATCGAAATACCGGCTTTCTGGCGGTGGTCCGGGATGTGACCGAAAGCAAGATCCAGGAGGCGGAACTGCGTATAGCCTCAACCGCCTTTGAGACACACCTGGGCATCACCATTACCGACGATCAGGGTGTGATCCTTCGGGCCAACAAGGCATTTACCCGTATTACCGGCTATGAAGAGCATGAGGTCGTGGGCAAAACGCCGGCGGTATTGCAGTCCGGCCTTCAGGACCGTGCCTTTTATAAAGATTTCTGGACCCGGGTTAAAGAAGCGGGCTCCTGGGAAGGGGAAGTCTGGAATCGCAGAAAGAATGGTGAGATCTATGCCGAATGGCTCACTGCGACGGCTGTCCGTGGTGAGTCCGGCCATATTCTCAACTATGTTGGCACCTTTCACGACATCACCAAGCGCAAAGAAGCGGAACGTCAGGCCCACCGGTTGGCATTCTATGACTCGTTGACGGGGCTGGCGAACCGGGTATTGCTGGAAGATCGCATTCTGAAGGCGGCCAAGGCCAACACCCGGTTTGGTACCCAGTCTGCGATCCTGCAACTGGATATTGACCAGTTCCGGGCGGTTAACGATACCCGGGGATATGGCGTGGGTGATCTGGTGCTGAAGGCGGTTTCGGAGCAGCTTGCCAGTATCATGCGTGAGAGTGATACCCTGGCGCGAATCGGTGGTGATGAGTTTGCCGTGTTATTGCCAAACCTTGATTCGTCAAAAGAGCTGGCCGCTCGTTCCGCAGAAGTGGTGGCAGAAAAAATCCTTGGATTGTTCGAACATCCGCTTGAGATTCCCGGGCATTCGGTGCAGGTGGCAGTCAGCATCGGTATTACCATCATGAATGGTGAAGAGACTCCCTGGGACCAGCAGATGCAGCGGGCGGAACAAGCCACTCAGCAAGTCAAACAACAGGCCCGGCACCAGGGTGGCAAGCCGATTGCTTTTTTCGACCCCGAAATCCAGGCCCGGGCCATTGAGCACATTCTGCTTGAAGATGAGTTGCGTCATGCCGTGGCAGAAAACCAGTTGCGCCTGTATTTTCAGCCGCAGATCCGCAATCCTGAACAGTTGTTGGGGTACGAGGTCTTATTGCGCTGGCAGCATCCGGACAGAGGCCTGATTTCCCCGGGCGTGTTCATCCCGCTGGCGGAGCAGAGCCGGTTGATTCTGCCAATCGGGGATTGGGTTCTTGAACAGGCCTGTGAGCAGCTGGCCCGTTGGCAGGAAAATCCCAAAAAGAAAGATCTTTATCTGGCCGTCAATGTCAGCGTGTACCAGTTCCAGAACAAGCAATTTACCGAGCAGGTGGCGCGCATTCTCCAGCACACGGGTGCACCACCACACCTGTTAAAGCTGGAGGTCACGGAAAGCCTGCTGATGGATGACCCGGAGCGTATCACCCGGATGATGAACGACTTGCGGGCTCTGGGCATTCGCTTTTCACTGGATGACTTTGGTACCGGTTACTCATCGCTGAGCTACCTCAAGCGCCTGCCGCTGGACCAGGTCAAGATAGACCAGTCTTTCACACGGGATGTGGGCAGCAGCAACACCAGTGCCGCGATTGTTGACTCCATTATCGGGTTGTCGAAAGGGCTGGATCTGCAGGTCATTGCCGAAGGAGTGGAAACCGAAGAGCAGCGCAACTGGCTGGCGGCGCATGGTTGTCTGCATTTTCAGGGCTTTTTGTTTGGACGGCCGGGGCCTTTGACTGGTTGTGACTGAGCGGGATACTTCTCCAAAAGCACCATCCGCCAAAGAGGCAGCGTGGAACTTCCGTGTAGCCTGTGTGGCAGTGACCTGCGCCTTTGTGGTGCATTCCATGTTGTTGGTGGGCATTCCTGTTTATGCTCTGGAACTGGGCGCGTCTGCCTTCATGCTGGGTGTTATCTTCAGTGCGCCCTATCTTTTGCCGTTGCTGATAGCCATTCCCCTGGGACAGATTGTCGTGCGTTATGGCGGGCGCAGGCTGATGTGGACCGGCGGCACCATGATGATTGCGGGGTTGCTGGTTATTATCAGCTTTCCCGGTTATGGCGGTTTGCTGGCCGGGCAGTTGCTGATCGGGTTGGCGCAGCTGCAAATGGTGCTCTCCGGCCAGGCGGTGGTTGCCGGGCTAGGGCGGGGCAAAAGTCTGGAGCGGTATTTTGGTTGGTATACCACCTGGATCTCGGCGGGCCAGGTTGTGGGGCCACTGGTTGCCGGTGGCCTGATTGACTGGCAGGGTTCCACATTGCCGGCATTCTGGGTGATGGTCAGTATCACCTTGGTTGGCCTGATGTCTGCGGCTGGTCTTACAGGTATCGCCAGGCAGGGCACCGAGGTGGACCGGGGCAACACGGGCTATCGTGCCCAGGTGCGTTTACTGAAGCGTAATACTGGCGTTCAGGTATCCGTCGCGGTCACCTTGACCGCGATGTTCGTGATGGGCATTCATGGCAGCTATTTGCCCGTCTATCTGGAGGATATTGGTATAGCGGCTTCCGTTATCGGCGTTCTGGTCAGCTTGAGGTCACTGGCCTCCATGCTGATCCGGCCATTCATGCCGCGGCTGGTGTCTGCCCTGGGTAACCGAAAGATGGCAATGATGGTATCACTCATGGCGCTGGCATCCGGGCTGGCTCTACTGGGTGTTAGTGAAAGCGCGATAGTGATCGGGCTGTTTTCGGTTCTGATCGGTGTTGGTTCGGGTATTTCTCAACCGCTATCTATCGTGGTTCTCGCCGAGAGCGTCAGCGATGAACAGCGACCCGGCGCCCTGGGTATGCGCTTGATGGCTAACCGGGTAGTCAATTTCCTGGGGCCTTTGCTGTTTGGCGCGGTGTTGCATGTGGCGGGATTCACCACAACCTTCCTGGTTGCCGGTGTTCTGGTGGCTGTGGCGGCGCTTTCAGTGTCTCGCTTTCCGGAAGAGCAGCAAGCGCACAGCTGAGTGTTGCGGTAAACACCGGGCGCCGCGCTCTTCAACCGCTCCCTGTTTTATGCCGCGCTGCGATCTGCCGAAGCCGGCGTTGGCACCAGGGCCAGCGCAAGATCTTTCATGTGCAGTGTGCCTACATGGTCGCCACCGCGCATGACCCGGAAGTTCAGTGTCATATCGCCGCCCGACTTCCGGAGCACGTCCTCGAGGTTATCCTTCTCGGAAATGTCACCGGCATATTCGGTTTCTTCGGGATCCGGCTTGCTCATCATTGAGCGCACCCGCAGAACCCGTGCCCGGTTGATGTCGCTGATGAAGTCTTCAATGTACGGGTCGCCGGGGTTGAGCAGGATTTGCTGCGGATCGCCCTGCTGAATGACTTCGCCTTCCTTGAGAATCACCAGGTGGTCGGCCAGCTTCAGAGCTTCGTCCAGATCGTGGGTGATGAACACGATGGTTTTCTTCAGTTCTTCCTGCAGGGCCAGTAGCAGATCCTGCATATCGGAGCGGATCAGTGGGTCCAGCGCTGAAAAGGCTTCGTCCATCAGCATGATCTGGGCATCGGACACCAGTGCCCGGGCGATTCCTACCCGCTGCTGCATGCCGCCGGAAAGCTGATGGGGGTATTGGTCTTCATTGCCCTCCAGGCCGACCCGGGCCAGCCATTTGCGGGCGTCCCCTTCGAAATCCTCAATTGTATAACCGCGGATATTCTTCGCCATTCCGGCGTTTTCCAGCACTGTTTTATGAGGCAGAAGCGCGAATTTCTGGAACACCATGGACATGCGTTCACGCCTGAGCTGTCTTAACTGCTCCTCGGTATAATTCATGATGTCTTCACCGTCGACCTGGACCTCACCGGCGGTTGGATCAATCAAACGGTTGAGATGGCGAATCAGAGTCGACTTCCCGGAACCGGACAACCCCATGATGACGGTGATTTCGGCCTCGTGAATGTCCACGTTGATGTCCCGCAGGCCAAGCACATGATTGTGCTGTTCCAGCATGTCGGCTTTGTGCATGCCCTGTCGTGCATGTTCCAGGGCAATGTCGGGCGTGGGGCCGAAGATCTTGTACAGATTCTTGATAGAAATCTTGACGTTGCGTGTCATGTGTCTGTCCTCACTGCTTCTGCGACACGTTGATACGCGCCAGAGATGTTTTGGTCACCCGGTCCAGAATCACCGCCAGAATCACGATGCCCAGGCCGGAAACCAGGCCAACACCGAGTTCCAGATTACGGATGCCTCGCAGAACCAGCACGCCCAGGCCCGGTGCGGACACCAGGGAGGCAATAACAACCATGGCAAGGCTCATCATGATGGTCTGGTTAACACCGGCCATGATGTTCGGCAGCGCCAGCGGGATCTGCACCTTGTAGAGTTTTTGCCGGGGGGTCATGCCAAAGGCGTCGGCGGCTTCGATCACGTCTTTGTCCACCAGACGGATGCCCAGGTTGGTCAGGCGGATCACGGGCACAATGGCATAGAGAATAATGGCAATGCCGTAGAGTTTGGATTCGGTCACGCTGAACAGGAAGATCAGCGGGATCAGATAGACAAACGGGGGCAACGTTTGCAGCATGTCCAGTATAGGAATGATCATGCGTTGGAGGGTGTTACTGCGAGCCATGGCGATACCAATCGGCACCCCGAGCAACACGCAGAGGAAGGCGCACACCATAATGATGGCCAGGGTCTGCATGGCGTAATCGTAGTGATCGATGAAGGCCAGCAGCACTATGCTGCCTCCGACGAATGCAACCAGTTTCCAGGACTTGGTAACCAGGAAAACCACCGCCAGGAGCACCGGGATAACGATCCACCAGGGGGTGTTCAGCATCGCATACAGTGCACCGTCCAAAGCCCAGCTCAGAGGCTGGGTGAGCGGGTCGAGCACCAGGCTCAGGCTGTCCTTTATCGCCAGAAAGCCCTGTTCCAGGCCTTTGGTAAGCTCCCGTGACTGTGGAAAAGCGGCACAGGATTCATTCAATGCGTCCATGGACGGGAAGGGCGTGTCCCAGAGGGAAGTCGGTTGTTCACTTTTTCCACTGGTTTTGTTCAGCAGGTCGGCCATCGACATGGGGCCGCTGCTTGCGCCTTCAGAGCACCATTCCTTGAGCCCGAGAGTTTCAAACAGGGAATCGTAGGTAGCCATGGGCGGTCAGTTTCTCCTGCGCACGTCTGCAGTCAGATGAGTTGTTGGAAGAGCAATCCGGGACACAACACGTATTGTGTCCCGGATTGGGGCAGGCTAATCAGTTAAGAACGTTCGCCAGCCGTTCGGTGGCTGATTCGTTCAGCCAGCTGGACCATTCGTCACTGTTATTGCTCAGGAAGTACACCGCCGCTTCTTCGCCGGAGGCGTTGTTCTTATCCATCCATGCCAGGATGGCGCTCATGGTGTCAGTTTTGAACGTCATCTTGCTGAGCATCTCGGCCACGGCCGGTTCGCGCTCTTTGAAATCCGTGGTGATTGACGTCAGCACCGGAGCGGCCGGGAATTCAGAAACGCCGGGGTTGTCGGCATCGGCCGTCTGGTTTTTAACGTGTATTTCCTTGTCGTACTCGCCCAGTTCAACACGAGTCATGTCGTATTTGCCGAGAGGTACGGTGGGGCCCCAGTAATAGCCGAACCAGGGCTCTTCATCCTGTACTGCTGAGGCCATGGACGAAGCCAGGGTTTCGCCAGAACCGTGGTTGAATACCTCGATGCCGGCTTCTTCCAGGTCCAGCGCGCGAATCAGGTTGTCGCTGACAACCCGGCAGCCCCAGCCGTCCGGGCAGTTATTAAACGTACCGCCAACCAGCTCCGGGTTTTCCATCACACCCTCGATGGTGGTGAGTTCGGGGTGTTCTTCGGCCAGATAAGTGGGGATCCACCAGCCTTCAACGCCGCCCGGGTCCAGTACGGAGCTGACCCGTTCCACTTTGCCCTGTTCTTCCAGGCGGAGATAAGCCTCACCAGCGGAGTTCAGCCACAGCTCGGTAATGATGTCCGGTTCGCCGTTCTCGGCTACCGAAGTAACAGCCGGTACTGTGTCGGAGGGTACAATAGTGACATCGCAGCCGTAGCCCTGCTCCATGATGAAGGTGGCCACGTTGGTGACAACGGTGTTGGAGGCCCAGTTCATTTCGGTAATGGAGACTTCGCCACAATCGGTCTGGGCCTGGGCGGCGACCGGTATAGAGAGTGCGCACAGCACTGCAGCAGACGTAAGCTTACGCATAGTCAGTTTCCTCTTCGGGTTGCTATGTGTGAATTGCTTTTCAGTACGAGAAAGCCGCGATCCGGGTGGATCGGGAAAGTTGCCAGTGGTTGTCCGTGATTGTGATATGACAAATTCATTAATCTCGGTTAATACCTATAGGTAGGATAACGGACCATTGAGCAGTTGCAAGGGCGTATTCCGGATGTGTCTTTAAATCGCACAGGCCAAGGCTGCTTAACACTCCGGCATCTCGGGGTTTTGTTTCACTATGTATGGTCTGTATTGTTAATATGCCCTTCCATCGTTAGGCCGTCCCCCTTCACAACGAAATGCATTGATTATGAAGCCCAGCCGATTCTCTCGTCCGTTGTTTGTTCTTTCCCTGCTTTTCACCCTGTACACCTTCACGCCTGGCGCGTATGCCGGGGAAAAGCGTATGGCCTACCTGGTCTCGGATGCACGGATTCCCTTCTGGGGCATCATGGCGGAGGGAATAAAGCACGAAGCTGAAGAGCTCGGGTATAGCGTGTCTGTTTTTAGCGCTGATAATCAGGCAAGAAAAGAGCTGGAGTTCACCGCAAAAGCCATTGAGGAAGGCGTGGAAGGCATCATTCTCTCCCCGACGAATTCCTCAGCTGCGGTAACGGTGCTGAAGCTTGCGGAGCGAGCGGGCATACCGGTGGTCATTTCCGATATTGGCGCGAATGCTGACAATTATGTGAGTTATATCAAGTCTGACAACTACCAGGGCGCTTATGATCTGGGTGGCATTCTGGCGTCAGCCTTGCAGGAAAGGGGCTGGCAGAGCGGTACCGTTGGTATCGTTGCGATTCCCCAGAAGCGGGACAATGGCAAAGCCAGAACCGATGGTTTTCTCGAAGCATTGGAGGAGCGTGACATAAAATCCGCCGGAATCCTTCAGCAATCAGACTTCTCCTATCGGGAAACTTACGATCATACCCGCACACTGATTTCCCGGAACCCGGCACTTCGGGCTGTCTGGTTGCAGGGCTCTGATCGCTATCAGGCGGCTTTGAACGCAATTGCCGATGCCGGAAAAGAGGGTGATATTCTTCTGATCTGTTTTGATGCCGAGCCGGAATTTATCGAGATGATTGCCAGTGGCCAACTTGTTGCATCGGGTATGCAGCAGCCCTACCTGATGGGGGAGAAAGCGGTTGAAGCTATGGATGCTCATCTGCAGGGTGGCGATACCGGCAATGTGCAGAAAGTACAGAAAGTGGCTGTCTTGCCCGTGTCCAGCAAAAACCTGAACAAGCTCCTGCCTACCATCAAGCGCAATGTACTCGGGCAGAAGGCTGAAAACTAATGGGTGCCCGGCTTGCTGAAAACCAAAGAGCGCCATCGCTACTCACGCGAATGGTACTCTCGATACTGGCTGTTACCTTGCTGGTTTTTGCCTTCCAAGCTGTTTATGCGTACTCCACTCAGCGGGCGGCCATTATCAATGCCATAAGCCAGGACGCCAGCGAAAGCCTGGAGCGTCTGAGTAAAAATATTGCCCCGTTTATGGAAAGCTACTCCATAAACGAATACGAAAAACTGGTTGCCACGGAAATCGCGTTGAAAGAACACTTTGCCGTGGTGGTGAAAGACTATGAAATGGGAAACATCCTCGGTGCCTCCGAGTATGTTTCGGGGCAGATACGCAGCGCCTCCGGGGACTATGTGCCCTACCAACAGGAAGCCCCTTCGCTCAACGAGCGCCTGGAACAGGCCTTTTACTCAGACACCGCTCCGATTTCCGGCTCGGAGGGTGACGTGCTCGGTGAGGTGTCGGTTTACGCCTCAGACGCCCCCCTTGTCAGCAAACTCCGTGATGTTCTGATTGAAGAACTCGTGACCATCCTGGTGCTGTCTCTTACGCTGTCGCTGTTATTGATTGTCGTGTTACGGCGTTACTTCCTCCGTTCGATCAAACACATTGATGCGGCGATCAGGAATTGTGATCAGGACGGCATTCCACTGAATCCGCTACCTGAAGCGCCTTACCGGGAAGTGGGTGTTCTGAGCCGCACAATCAACACCATGCTGGAGTCAATCAAGGAATCGAAAACCAAACGGAAGATTGAAAGGATCCGGCTACAGAACGCCATAACCGGAACCCGTACCGGCACCTGGGAGTGGAATGTCAGCACCGGGGAAACGGCTTTTAACGAGCGATGGGCGGAGATTGCCGGTTATTCGCTGGCGGAACTGGAGCCGGTTTCCATTGAAACCTGGAGAGAGTTGGCCGACCCTGATGATCTGAAACGCTGCACGGAACTGTTGAATAAACATTTCCAGGGCGAACTCCCTTATTTCGAGTGCGAAACCCGCATGCGGCACAAACAGGGGCACTGGGTATGGGTGCTTGACCGGGGGAGTGTCATGTCCTGGACCGAAGACGGTCAACCGCTGATGATGTATGGCACCCGTCAGGACATTACCCGGCAGAAGGAAATTCAGGACAAGCTGTCGTTGGCCGCAGGTGTGTTCAGGTATGCCCGGGAGGGTATCGTTCTCACCAGTGCCGAGGGCGTTATTCTTGACGTGAATTCTGCATTCCGCGCGCTCACCGGTTACGCCGGTAGTGACGTTATTCACCAGGATTACAGGCTTCTCGCGTCAGATCGGCACAATCAGGAATTCTACGATACCGTAATGATATCGTTGCGCGAAGAGGGCGTCTGGATCGGGGAATGCTGGATGCCCTGCAAGGGTGGTTCGGCCTTCCCGTCCCTGATGACCATCGCAGCCGTGCGTAATAACGCCGGTGAAGTTCAGCATTATGTGACCCTCATTGCGGATATCTCCAGCCTCAAGGAGAACGAGGAAAAACTCCGGGAAATAGCCCACTACGATTCACTTACCGGCTTGCCCAACCGCATGTTGCTGACTGAACGGCTCCGGCAGGCGGTCGCCATGGCCCGGCGCCGGGGTGAGATGCTGGCGGTCGTGTTTCTGGATCTGGATGGTTTCAAAGAGATCAACGATACCCTGGGTCATGCGGCCGGTGATGAGCTTTTGACGATCCTGGCTGACCGCATGAAGGAAACGCTCCGGGAGTGCGACACGGTTGCCCGCCTGGGCGGTGACGAGTTCGTTGTTCTTCTGCCGGATCTGTCCGCAAAGCAGGACTGCGATCCCGTGCTGAGCCGTCTGCTCAGTGCTTTGTCGGCGCCGATTTGCCTGGCTGGCGATACCGTCCGGGTGTCTGCCAGTATTGGTGTCAGTCTGTACCCCCAGAATCCGGATGTGGATGCCGATATCCTGATCCGTCAGGCAGATATGGCCATGTATCAGGCCAAACAACGAGGCAAAAACCAGTACCGTTTCTTCAGTGGCGCAAGCTTTGAAGCATTCGCTGTCCAACAGATACAGCCCTCCTCAGACCAGAATTCCGGGAAGCTTTCAAGTGAGGGTTGAACGCGCCGGGTGGGCAGAGCGTTTCCCCACTTCATTGTATGAACAAGGATTGTGTGTGTAATGTCGAATCTCCACCAGCCTTCAGCTTTTGACATAGTCCCCTGGAACCCGAGTTTTGAAACCGGCATTGAGGTGATTGATACGCAGCACCGCCGGCTGGTGGAACTGTTGAATGACCTGGCCCACCAGTATGTTTATGGTCTGGAGCTGGCCGTGGTGGAAAGGATTGTGGATGGGTTGGTGGACTACGCCGCCTATCACTTCAACACTGAAGAGGCCCTGTGGGAAGACGTTCTTGCCGGCGATCCGTGGTTTGAGGCGCATAAGCACACACATAACGGATTCGTGCAGAAAGTACGTAAACTTCAGTCCGAACTGGTTCAGAACGAGAATCTTCCGGCACTGGATGATCTGCTCTCATTTTTGATCAGTTGGCTGGCTCACCACATTCTTTATGAAGACAAACGCTTTTCAGTGGTGTGGTTGCAGAGGCAGCGTGGCCAGAGCCTGGAAACCGCCAAGCAGAGAGCACTGGAAGCCATGAGTGGTCAGGCTTCGGGACTGATTCAGAGTGTGCTGGGAATGTATCAGCAGCTTTCGACTCGCACGCTGGCTCTGGAACGCGAAGCCTACGCCCGGCAGCAGGCTGAACAGGCGTTGCATAAACAGGAATCGTATTGGAAGTCGGTACTCGGGGCTACGAACGACTCGCTCTGGGATTGGGATGCCGCTCAGTTGGACTCGGTGAAGCAGGCTGGTCAGGCGATTTTCCTTCAGAAAGGCCAGCGCATTCACCCTGATGACTGGCCCGGCTTACGTGAAGACCTTCTGGGTCATCTGCTCGGTGAAACAGACGTGTTCAGTCACCAGCACCGGGTCATAGAAAGTGATGGCCGCGAACGCTGGGTGCAGTCCCGGGGGAAGATCATCAAGCAGGACAGTAGTGGTCGACCGGTACGAATGGTCGGCACCCAGACGGATATAACCGATCGCAAGACGGCCGAGTTCACACTGAAGCGCGATCGCGATATGCGGTTGCTGATCAGCGAGTTTGCCGCCGACTTTATGGCCTCTTCCTCAGAAGATTTTGACGCCGCCATTAACCGGGCGCTTCAACGTGGCGGTGAATATATTCAGGCTGATCGCACCTATGTGTTTGTGCTGACCGATGACGGGCAGTACATGAACAATACCCACGAGTGGTGTGCGCAGGGGATCACGCCAGAGCTTGAAAACTTGCAGGAAATTCCCTGTGACTCCGTGCCCTGGTGGTGGCAGCAGCTCAAGGCCGCTGGCCATGTACTGGTTCCCCGGGTGAGTGAAATGCCCCGGCAGGCGCACGCGGAACAGGCACTTCTGCAGGCCCAGAGTGTGCAGTCGGTGTGTGTTTACCCGCTCCGGATGGGTAAGAAACTGGTGGGGTTCCTGGGCTGTGATGCTGTCACCCGGGAGCGCCCTTGGGGGCCGGAAACGCTGGAGTTCCTTGGCCTCATGTGTGATTTGCTGGGCATCGCGCTGGACCACCGGCAGTTACACCAGAAGCGCGTTCAGGCCCTTGACCGCCTGGAACGGGCCGAACAGCAGGCGCACCTTGGGCATTGGAGCTTTAATCTGCATACCGGCGAGATCACCTGGTCACCCGAAATGTTCCGGATATTCGAGCGAAAACCGGAAAAGCAGGCCCCCGGCTACGATGCCTATTTTGAAATGATTCACCCGGAAGATCGCCCAAGGGTCCATCACGCCTTCCGGAAGGCGAGAGATACTCTGGGAGTGCTTCAGGTTGAGCACCGGCTCGTGATCGACAGTGGGCGCAACAAACATGTGGAGGTTCGGGGGCAGTTTGAGCCCGGGCGGGACGGCTGTTCGGCGATGGCTCAAGGCACATTGCAGGACATTACTGCAAAGGCAGAGCACCGGGAAGAGCTGCGGCGCCAGGCATTTGAAGACTCGTTAACCGGGTTGCCGAATCGGCGCGCTCTGGAAGACATCCTGCTTCAGCAAATCGCGCACTGCTCGGAACAAAAACAACGGCTGGTGCTCGGGCTGCTGGATCTGGACAACTTCCGGGAGGCAAACGAGCAATATGGTCCTGCGATTGGCGATGCGGTTCTTGTGGCGCTCAGTCAGCGCATGCGACTGCTGTTTGATCAGTCGGTTGTGATCGCCCGTGTCGGCGGTGATGAGTTCGTGGTTCTGTTTACCGGCCTGGATGACGACGAAGACTGTTTTCCGCAGATTAACCGGGTACTGGCCACGATCAGCGAACCTCTGACCATTGAGGGTGTTGAGCTTGTGATAACCGCAAGCGTCGGGGTAACCGAATACCCGCAAATCATCAAGGTGTCGGCCGAGCAATTGCTGCGACAGGCTCAACAAGCGTTGTTTGAAGCCAAGTTGCAGGGCAAAGGGCGTTTTCTGAAATATAACGTGGCCTGGGAGCAGGATACACGCGCCATGACCGGCCGCCTTCAGGAGATTGAAAGGGCGCTGCACGCGGATGAATTCGTGTTGTATTACCAGCCCAAGGTCCACATGTCGAATGGCAATGTGTTTGGTGCTGAAGCCCTGATCCGTTGGCAGAAGCCCTCGGGTAAGCTGGTTTTGCCGGGTGATTTTCTGCCGGATCTGCTGGACCATCCCCTGGAAATCGAGCTTGGCGACTGGGTGTTGCACTCAGCATTGGCTCAGATGCGGTTATGGCAAGCGCAAGGGCTTCAGTTGCAGGTCAGTGTGAACGTCAGCAGCCAGCAATTGCTGGAAGAAGCTTTTGTCGACAAGTTATCTGCCGCTCTGGATGAATATCCGGAGATAGCCCCGGCTGCGTTGCAGATAGAGATCCTGGAAAGCAGCGCACTGCATGACCTGGAAAAGGTTTCACGGGTTATCCAGCGGTGTCGTCAGCTCGGGGTGCGATTTGCCCTGGATGATTTTGGCACCGGCTTTTCTTCGTTGGCGTATCTCAAGCATCTGCCTGCCAGCGTGTTGAAAATCGATCAGAGCTTTGTTCGCGGGATGCTGGAAAGCGCCGACGACCTTTCCATTATTTCCGGCGTTGTTGGTATGGCACAAGCGTTCGGATTACAGGTGATTGCAGAAGGTGTGGAGACTGCTGATCATGCCGAATTGCTGCTGCAATTGGGGTGTGAACAGGCCCAGGGCTACGGCATTGCCCGGCCCATGCCTGCCGAGAATCTGCCTGAATGGATCGGCAGCTGGAAACCTGAGCCATCATGGCGCCAGCAGGTTCCCGTGAAATCCTATAACCTGCCCCTGCTTTACGCAGAGGTAGAGCATCGGCGTTGGGTGAAAGACATCCAGCAGTGGCTGACGGGGGCGAAAGATACCTTGCCCGTTATGGATTATCACCAGTGCCGGGTGGGCCTGTGGATTGACAATGAAGCCCGTTCGCGTTTTGCTCTGCGTCCTGAGGTCCATCAGCTGGACAAGCTTCACCGGGATTTACACCAGCTGGGACGAGACACAGTGGCAGCTCATACCAAAGGTAATGCCGATCAGGCACTGGCCATGCTGTCTGACGTCCGGGAGCTCCGCGACCAGTTTCTGCAGGAGTTGAGGGCGTTGATCGGTGAACGTTTCCGGGAATAAGTCTGACCCCGGGCCATAACGGCCCGGAGGCTCAGGGCTGCTTGAGCTTGTCGATGCCCAGGGTTTTCATCACGTAGCGTTCGTATATGGGCTCACCGGTACCGGCGCGTACCTTGTGCATGAAGTATTTCTCGAAGGCAACTTTGCCGTAGTGCACCCATTTCCCCTTCTTCATCCAGTTCACGTTGCGTGGTGGAATCTGTGGGATAGCCACGAAAGCAATACCAGTGTCGCCCATGTCGGCCAGGCACACGGCATTCCAGCTGGCTTGGCTCGCCGGCTCTTGCTCATCCAGAACCGCGCGGATGTTCAGGGCAGTGGCTGTTACCATGCTTTCAATCATGAAGCCGGTTTTGGGAACGCCGACCGGTAGCGGTGTTTTCCCCGGGGGCGCGATGGCCACGGCGACACCGATCCCCCATATGTCGGGATAGGTGGGGTTGCGCTGGTGGTCGTCGATGATAATGAAGCCCCGGGGATTGACCAGCCCTTCGATGCCCCGCACGGCATCGATGCCGGTAAAGGCCGGCAGCATCATGGAGTAGTCGAAAGGCAACTCATGGCGGGTTTTCTCGCTGCCGTCTTCATTAACCTCCAGCACATGCATGGTGCCGTCTTCAATTTTCTCCACCTTGGCGTTGCATATCCAGTTGATGTGATGCTGGCGGAGTTCCGATTCCAGCATGCTTTTGCTGTCGCCCACGCCGCCCAGCCCCAGGTGGCCGATATAGGGTTCCGGGGTGACAAAGGTCATGGGCACCTTGTCGCGGATCTTCCGTGTGCGCAGATCCCGGTCCAGAATGAAAGCGTACTCATACGCAGGCCCGAAACAGGAAGCGCCCTGTACCGCGACAACGACCACCGGTCCCGGTTTTTCCGTGAATTCCTGCCAGCGATCCCGTGCCTTCTCGGCGTGATCAACATG
>Ga0136556_1000128_pt1 | contig 54088 bp, 47 predicted proteins | sample AntRauTorckE6831_FD_104780 | JGI IMG/M metagenome (GOLD analysis project Ga0136556, IMG submission 104780) | Saline lake microbial communities from Rauer Islands, Antarctica - Metagenome Torckler E6 #831 | ecosystem: Environmental > Aquatic > Non-marine Saline and Alkaline > Saline | place... | reverse complement strand
GTTTTATCGGCTACTTTCTTGTTCGCTCAGTGACGGCAGGTGTAGACGTTGCCAGGCGGCTACTGGCGCCCCGTTTACCGGTTAATCCGGGCGAGATAACGCTTGTTCTGTCTCTGCCTGAAGGCAGCCCACGCTGGCTGCTGGCCAACACCCTGTCTCTGATGCCCGGAACCCTGAGTGTCTTGCTCGAAGGTGACCGGCTGACACTGCATTGTCTGGATCTGACCGCTGCGGTGGAACAGGATGTGCGCAAGACAGAGAAACAGATTGCCCGGGTGTTTGGTTTGAATCCGGACATACTGACTGGAGCGGCCTTGTGAATCAGATCCTCAATGGTGTGGCTGCGTTCCTGTTACTGACTCTCCTGATTGCGCTGATACGCATATGGCGGGGACCGGACACGGCAGACCGGATGCTCGCGTCCCAGCTGTTCGCCACCACCGGGGTGGCATTGCTGCTCCTGCTGGCACAGGCTCAGGCGATGCCGGCTCTGGTGGATGTGGCGCTGACTCTGGCGGTATTGTCGGTACTGGCCATTGTGGCCTTTGTGACCCGTGTGGTGCGTATTGATGAGCCTTCTTCTGACGGTGGGCGCCGAGATGATTGAGACCGCCCTGTTTCTTTTCCAGTGTGCACTGTTGTTCGTGGGCTGCCTGTTTTTTGCCGTGGGCACACTGGGCCTGTTCCGACTGCCGGATACCCTGACTCGCATTCATGCCCTGACCAAGGTTGATAACCTGGGGCTCGGCTTTATTGTGCTGGCACTGTTGCTGCAGACATCGTCTGTGGCAGGTGCTATGAAGATGTTGCTGGTCTGGGCCGTTGCTCTGGCTGCCAGCGCAACCTCGGCGCATCTGGTGGCGCGGGCCGTGATTGATCGGGGCAAGGGCGACTCTGCCCGGGAGGGCGCCGATGATTGAATGGGTACTGGATGGCCTGCTGGTGTTGGCATTGCTGGTGACGGCGGTTGCAGCGCTGTGGTCCCGGGATCTGTTCCGGGCGGTTGTGGTGTTCATTGCCTTTGGATTGTTGATGGCGCTGGCCTGGGTTCGCCTGCAGGCACCGGATATCGCGCTGGCTGAAGCCGCCATTGGTGCAGGTTTGACTGGGGTTCTGCTGCTGGATGCCGCCCGCCATTTGACCGGTAAGCACCCGGACGAAAGCGATGGTGGGAGTGATCGGGAGGCTGGGCGCTGATGATGTCTGGATTCAAAAACCTGCTCACCACTGTGTTCTGTCTGATGCTTGCGGTTGTGCTCGGTTTCGCGGTGTGGAGTATTGGCGCTGAGCCGTCGCCCGTGAACTTGCCCGGGCATTTGTCGGAGAACCTGGAAAAGAGCGGAGTAGAGCACCCGGTAACGGCGGTTTTGCTGAACTTCCGCAGCTACGACACCCTGCTGGAAATCGGCGTACTGGTCATCGCCGGCATTGCCGGTATCTCCATGGCCAGAACCTCGTCCCTGGAAGATCCCGAGCTGCGCACGTCGGATTCGCTACTGTACGCCCTGCAGCGCTGGTTTGTGCCGTTAATGCTGTTGTTAGCCGGCTACCTGCTGTGGGCCGGAGCCGACCGGCCCGGTGGTGCCTTTCAGGCCGGGGCAGTGATGGCCTCGACCGGCGTATTGATGCGTATGGGTGGCATCCCCATGGACTTCCTGCGCCCGGGTACGATGCTGCGGCTGGGCCTCACTCTTGGCTTTTCGGTGTTCTTGCTGGTGGCTCTGGCCAGCGTCTGGGGTGGTGAGGCTTTCCTGGCTTATCCTCCCGCTTTGGCCAAATCCCTGATTGTGGTGATTGAAGGGGTGCTCACCTTTTCCATTGCCATGGTGTTGCTGGCGTTGTTTGTGTCCGCGCCGATCAACCGTGGGGTTGAGCCGGAGGAGGGCGAACGCGGATGACTCCATCCTTGCTCTACGCATTCGCCGGCGTGGGTCTGTGCACCATCGGTTTATACGGTTTTGTCAGGCTGGCGCATCTGTTGCGCAAGTTACTGGCATTCAACCTGATTGGCTCCGGTGTGTTTCTCGTTATGGTCGGTCTGGCTCAGCACCATAACGGCCCGGACCCCGTGCCTCAGGCGCTGGTGTTAACCGGAATTGTGGTGGCTATTGCGGCAACCGCTCTGGCCGTCGTGCTGATTCGCCGGTATTTCCATCTGTCGGGCCAGACCACACTGGCGGAGCCTGCCAGGGGAAACGATGAAGGCGCCAGCCAGTCCGGAGAGGACCGGCAGCGATGATATTGTGGGTGATGGCCGGGCTGTTGTTTACTCCGCTGGCGTGGGCGGTGCTTACCCTGCTGACCGGTTTCCGGCATGGCCGGTGGATCAGTTGGCTGGGCATTGTGCTGCAGGCGCTGGTCTCTGTCGGCCTGTGGGCATTTGTGACCAGAGACGGTGGTTTTTATTACCCGCTGGGTGGCTGGCAGTCGCCGTTGGGCATCGAGCTGAGGGTGGATGGTCTGGCGGTGACGTTTGTGTTGCTGACTGCCGTGGTTGCGGGTGCTTGTGGTTGGCATGCCAGCCTGTATCTGGATCCCGAAAAGTCCTGGCATCGGTACTTCTGGCCTTTGTTCTGGTTTCTGTGGGCAGGGCTTAATGTAGTCTGGCTGGGCGACGATCTATTTAACCTGTATGTAGGGCTTGAACTGATCAGCCTGTCTGCGGTGGGGCTGGTGGCGCTTGGTGGCCAGGCGGGGGCATTGCGCGCGGCCCTTCGCTATTTGCTGGCGGCGTTGCTTGGCTCACTGTTTTATCTGTTGGGTGTGGCGCTGCTTTATGGCCAGTTTGGCAGTCTGTCGTTGTCGGGTATTGCCGGCCTGCTGGAAAGTGGCGATGTGGAAAGCGTACCGGTCGTGATCATGGTGCTGATGCTGTTCGGCCTGGCAATGAAAACGGCGCTCTTCCCATTACACAAATGGTTGCCGCCGGCCCATGGTATTGCCAAGTCTCCGGTCAGCGCCTTGTTGTCCGCGTTGGTGGTGAAGGCCTCTTTCTACATTGCCGCCAGGGTCTGGCTGGAAACCGGCCACCACATGGGCGGTTATGCACTTGGTCAGCTTCTTGGAGCACTCGGTGGTGCCGCAGTGATCTGGGGGAGCTGGCTGGCCTTCCGGCAGGAAAAGCTCAAGCAAGTGGTGGCATACTCGTCGGTGGCCCAGATCGGTTACCTGTTCCTGCTCTTCCCGCTTACCTGGAATGTGTCTGAGACCATATCTGTGCAGGCCCAGCAGGGCATGACCCTGCAGGTGATCAGTCATGCCCTGGCCAAGAGCGCCATGTTTCTGGCTGCCGGCAATCTGATCCTGTCTGTCGGCAGTAACCGGGTGGATGCTCTTGCTGGCGTCAGCCGATTCCTGCCGTTTTCTTTGTTTTCCTTCGGCCTGGCCGGCGTTTCCTTGATGGGGCTGCCGCCCTCCGGGGGCTTTGCGGCCAAGTGGCTGCTACTGCAGGCCAGCCTGGCCAGTGGTCAGTGGTGGTGGCTGGCTGTTTTGCTGTTTGGCGGGCTATTGTCTGCCGCGTATGTATTTCGCGTGTATCGGGCCTCGTTTGTCGAGAAAACCGATGTGGATGAATTTTACCACCCACACCGGAGTCTGGAAGTCATTCCCATGATTCTGGCATTGCTTTCTCTGGGGCTTGGCCTGGTGGCAGAACCGGTGTTGTCGGTGATGGCGATTTCGTTCAGCGAAGGGGGTGGTTTGTGACGACCGGTGTTCTGCTGCCCGTTCTTGCACTGATGACCTCGTTGCTGGCCTCGGTGGTAATTTTTGCACTACCCGAGCGTATGCATGGGGTGCGGGTATTGATCAACCTCGGCGCTGCCGGGCTCAAGCTGGTTTTGGTAGGGGTGATGATCTGGGGCATTGCCCAGGGCCGGGAATACGAAGTGGCCTTTGAGATGCTGCCGGGTCTGCGATTTGTGCTGCGTGCCGATGCCCTGTCTATGCTGTTCGCTGGTTTGTCTGGAGTGCTCTGGTTGCTCACCACCATTTATGCGGTGGGCTATCTGGAAGATTCTCCAAACCGGAGCCGGTTTTTCGGGTTTTTCAGCCTGTGTGTGGCCAGTACCACCGGGGTCGCATTGGCTGGCAACCTGTTCACCTTTTTCCTGTTCTACGAGATGCTCACGCTTTCCACTTATCCGTTGGTGGTTCACCGGGGCACCGAGAAAGCGCTGAAAGCCGGACGTAATTACATCATTTACACGTTGACCGGCGGCGCTGTGTTGTTGCTGGCCATTGCCTGGCTTCATGGTCTGGTGGGGGATCTGCCTTTTCAGGCAGGCGGTCACTTTGCTGATGTGGAAGAAGCTTTGCATGGGCCTCTGACCATCATCTTTGTGTTGTTGATTGCCGGCCTGGGAGTGAAGGCGGCGCTGGTGCCTTTGCATGGCTGGTTGCCGCAGGCCATGGTGGCACCGGCTCCGGTGAGTGCTTTGCTGCACGCGGTGGCGGTGGTCAAGGCTGGTGCTTTTGGCATTGTCCGGGTGGTATTCGAGGTTTACGGGGTAAGCGCGGCGCACGCCCTTGGGCTGCTGAGCGGGCTGGCAGTGGTGGCAGCCTTCACCATTATTTATGGCTCGGTGCGTGCTCTGTATCAGGTTGACCTGAAAAAGCGGCTGGCATTTTCGACCATCAGCCAGGTCTCCTACATCGTGCTGGGGCTCTGTCTGCTCGGGCCGGTGGGAGTCGCCGGAGGACTGGTGCATCTGGTGCATCAGGGCATCATGAAAATTACCCTGTTTTTCTGTGCCGGCAACTATGCCGAGACCCTGGGCATTCATCGTATCGACGAGCTGGACGGGGCCGGCCGGCGCATGCCGGCTACCTCGGTTGCGTTTACGCTCGGCGCGTTCGGCATGATCGGCGCTCCGCCTCTGGCGGGCTTTATCACCAAATGGAAGATGGGGTCTGGCGCGCTGACGGTGGGTATGGATTGGGTCGTGGTGGTGCTGGTCGTCAGTAGTCTGCTTAACGCGGCCTATTTCCTGCCTGTCGTGCATCGGCTCTGGTTTGCGGAACAGCGCACACCCTGGCCTCAGGAACGCCGCTGGGGGCGGCTGGAAACCAGCGCCTGGCTGATCTGGCCGCCGATGGTGACGACCGTATTTCTGGTTCTGGCCGGTTTGCTGGCCGCCATGCCGTTCAGTCCCCTGAACTGGGCCGGGCTGATTGTCATGCGGGAGGTGGCACTGTGATGTCCTTTTATCGTTACAGTCTGCCACTGCTTCCATTGCCGGCGCTGTTGCTGGCTTTGCTGGCTGATCCTGGCTGGCGGCTGGAGCTGCCCTGGCTGCTTACCGGTGGTCTGTGGGGCATGGACGAGCTGCGCCAGACGTTTCTGCTGCTGACCGCGCTGCTCTGGCTGGTGGCGGGGATCTTCGCCGTTGGTTATCTGGAAAACCGGCACCTACGGCGTTTCTGGGTGTTCTGGACGCTGACCCTGTCCGGGAACCTGGGGTTAATCGTTTCCTTCGATGTTGCCAGTTTCTACAGCTTCTTTGCGCTGATGACCTTTGCCGGTTACGGCCTTGTGGTGCATGAAGGCACCGACGAGGCGAATCGGGCCGGGCGGGTCTATCTGGCGATGGCGGTGGTGGGGGAAATGGCCATTCTGGCCGGTTTTCTGATGGCCTCCAATGCTGCGGGCAGCACTGTGCTGGCAGAATTGCCGCCAGCTGTGGCGGGTTCCGATCGGCGTTGGCTGATTATGCTCTTGCTCTTGACCGGTTTCGGGGTGAAAGCCGGCTTGCCAGTGTTGCATTTCTGGTTACCACTGGCCCACCCGGTGGCTCCGACACCAGCCAGTGCCGTGCTCAGTGGCGCGATGATCAAAGCCGGCCTGCTGGGCTGGCTGGTGACTTTGCCCTTCGGCCAGGTGTCTTTGCCGGACTGGGGCAATATTCTGGTGATTCTGGGAGCCGTTGGGGCGCTGGGCGGTGCCGCTCTGGGGGTGTTTCAGGTGCGCCCGAAAACGGTACTGGCGTATTCCAGTATCAGCCAGATGGGGTTGATGACCTTGCTGGTGGCCGGGGCTCTGGCCGCGAGCGAACAGTTCGCGGCGATTTTTGCAGTTGTGGCGTTGTATGTGCTCCATCATGGTCTGGCCAAGGGCAGTCTGTTTCTGTCCTCGGCCATGAGCCTCCCCGCAGGGAGATGGCAGCGCTGGTTGATGTGGCTGGCGATCGCCTTGCCGGGCCTCTCGCTGGCCGGTTTGCCGTTTACCAGTGGTGCCATGGCCAAGCTGGCCATGAAGGATGTGTTGAAACCGTCGGGCCTGGATTTTCCGTTGGCGGAGTATTTGCCGCTTCTGATGACCGCCGGTACCATTGCCACCCTATTGTTGGTCTGGCGCTTTCTGTGGACCTTTGGCGCCGGGGCCCGAACCGGAGCTAATCCTCCGGGGCGCTGGCTGGGCTGGGCTTCGGCAACAGTGTCCAGCCTGCTGTTGTTCTGGTGGTTGCCGGTGCCGTCTGGTCTGCCAGACAACGCCGGGTTTTCGGCCATGCAGGCGCGTGCCTGGAGCCTGCTCTGGCCGGTGCTCGTAGCTACGATTCTGGCGGGCGTGACCTGGCAGATTGCCCGGCTTCGCAAGTAGTCGTCGTTTCCCGGGCGCGGGCACACACTGCCTGTGGTAGAGTGAGCCGATTGATTTTATTCAGTTAACGGAGGCACATGTGCTGGAACGGCTGCAACGACGGCTGGGTCTGCAGACCATACCCGGGATTTTCTTTACTTCTGCCGGCGTGGCGGCGTTATTCGTTATCCTGGCCGTTCCTTTCGACAAGCAGGTGGCCAGCAGTTTCGGGGTGTTGACTGGCTGGGTGGCTCGCAATCTGGGCTGGTTCTACATCCTGTCCGTCAGTTCTCTGCTGGTGTTTTTGCTGGGCCTGGCTGTCAGTCGCTACGGCAACATTCGGCTGGGCGCTGATGACAGCCGGCCGGATTACAGCAACCTGACCTGGTTCACCATGCTGTTTGCCGCTGGCATCGGTACCATTCTGATGTTCTGGGGCGTGGCTGAGCCAGTGTCACACTTTGCCAGCCCGCCTTTTGATGGCGTGGAGCCGCGCACGGAGCAGGCCGCCACTGACGCCATGACCATTAGCCTGTATCACTTTGGCCTGCACACCTGGACCATCTTTGCGATGCCGGGCCTGGCCATTGGCTATTTTGCCTATCGCCATAACCTGCCCATGCGGATAAGCAGCCTCTTCTACCCGATTCTGGGGGAGCGTGCTTTCGGGCCTCTGGGCTGGACCATTGATGTTATTGCGGTACTCGGTACGTTGTTTGGTGTGGCCACCTCGCTGGGGCTGGGCACGCTTCAGCTCAATAGCGGGCTGAATTATCTGTTTGGCGTGCCCACCAATGGTTTCGTACAGGTGGCGCTGATCACCGTGATTGCCAGTATTGCCGCAACCTCGGTGGCTCTGGGGCTGGATAAGGGCGTACGCCGGTTATCCCAGTTGAACATCGTTCTGGCAATGTTGCTGATTCTGTTCGTGGCTGTGGTCGGCCCGAGTGTCTTTATTGCCGAAGGCATGGTGCAGAGCGTTGGCGATTACTTCGATGCCTTGCCCTGGCTCGCTTTCTGGACTGAAACTTTCAAGGAAACCGACTGGCAGCGCCAGTGGACCCTGTTCTACTGGGCCTGGACCATATCCTGGGCGCCCTATGTCGGTATCTTTATCGCCCGTATTTCCCGTGGGCGTACCATCCGGGAATTTATTGCCGGTGTACTGTTCGCGCCCAGTGCCTTTACCCTGGTCTGGTTCGGGGTATTTGGCCTGTCAGCCATTCAGGTGGAGTCTGCCGGCCAGATTGCCCTGGCAGAGCAGGTACAACAGGATCCTTCGGTAGCCATTTTCGCTTTTCTTGAGGCGTTCCCTCTGGCCAAGATTGCCTCCGCACTGAGCGTGGTGATCATCATCATCTTTTTTACCACCTCGTCTGACTCGGCCTCACTGGTGATCGATCTGCTGACCCGCCGGGAAGATCAGCCATCGCAGGTGCGCCAGCGCATATTCTGGGCCGCCGCTCAGGGTGTCGTGGCTGCTACACTGTTGTTGGCCGGTGGGCTGGATGCGCTGCAGAACGTGATCACATCTCTGGGCCTGCCTTTCTGTTTGCTGCTGGTGTTCATGGCCGTTTCCCTGTTCAGGGCTTTGCGGGCGGATTACCGGGGCTACGATGTGACAGACCTGGTCAAGGGCCGCGCCTTCCCGGAAGTGGAGGCCACTGAAAGCGAATCAAAACAGGAGAAAGACTATGTACCGGAAGCTGTTGATCGCCATTGATCCGGAGGACGATCATGAGGGCAGGCGCGCCCTGGAAGCGGCGCTGGATCTCCTGGATGAAGACGGTGAGCTCCATCTTGCCAGTGTTTACAATCCGGGCGGCGGCGGGTTTTTCCCGCATGTGACCGAAGAATCGCCGGAAGAAAAAGAAGCAGAGGTGCGTCAGAAACTGGATCTTCTTGTGCGCAAGTATTTGCCCATGAACCGTGATGCCACCATCCATGTGGTGGCCGGAAGCATAGGCGAAAAACTGGTGGGACTGGCGGGCCAGCTGTGTGTGGACCTGATGGTGCTGGTATCCCGGGGCAGTAACAGTCGGTGGAAACTGCGCAAAGCCACGGTTGAATATGCCTCGGTGAATGCACCGTGCAGGGTCCTGGTGTTGCCTGCGCTGGAAAAAGCCGATGGCGAAGCGACGGATGATACCGGCGATTAATCAAACAATGTCAACGGGGCTGAGCCAGACAAGAGTGGTCATTGTTGTTGGCTCTTGCCACCCCGCCGGCAACGTTCGCTGCAGTAGCGAACGTTGTCCCAGTCCCGCGCCCATTTTTTGCGCCAGGTGAAGGAGCGTTGACACACCGGGCACTGCTTGGCGGGTAAATTCAGTTTCTTGTGGCTCACGAGGGCGCGTCTTCTTTGGCGAGTTGGGTTAGATCTTCGCTGAGCTGGTCGGCGGAAAGGTCCGAGCGTAACAGCAAGCGGGCCCTGCCGCGGCGATCAAAGGCATACACCGCGCTGCTGTGGGAGACGTTGTAATTACCCCGGGCATCCGGCTCGTCGTAGCCGAAGGTGGTCCGGTAGCGTTTGCTCAGTTCCCGCAGCTTGGGTTCGGCGCCAGTCAGGCCGGTTATGTGGTCTCCGAAGAAATTCACATAGCTGGCCAGGCGTTCGGGTGTATCGCGATTCGGGTCCACGCTCACAAATAATACGGTGATGTCGTCACGGTCAGACTCCGGCAAGCGGTTAATGGCCTGACGCAACTTTGCGAGCGTGTCCGGACACACATCCGGACAGGAAGTGAAGCCGAAATAGAGCAGGCGAACGTCGCCGGCGGAATCGGCGGGTGTGACCGTTTCGCCGTTGGTGCCGGTTAACGCAAAAGACAGTTCGGGCATCAGACCGCTGATGTCTTTGCCGTGCCAGCTTTGTTCGCTGTTACTGCAGCCGGCGAGCGCTATTATTGCGGTGAACAGAGCCGTTAGCCATCGTGTCATGAGGCATTTCCTCCCGCCAGAGCCTGTTGTTTGACTGCGTTACCCTTTTCCTGACCATCTTCGTGCATGGCCCGGCGCAGCAGGATGAGAATCCCCAGAATGCTCATCATGGCCGGCGGAATCCAGGTCAGCAGGCCGCCGAGCAGCTGGTCGGTTTCCGGCGCCATGGGCCAGGCACGGCCGCAGACTTCGTAAACGTCGTACACCATGCCACGGGAAAACACGATCGAGGCACCCAGAATCATCTGCGGCAAGGCCACCAGCGCCAGCATCAGCATGCGCTTGCCATAGCCCAGGGCGGTCGTGTTTACCGGTGAGCGAGGGTCGAACATCAGCCACCAGAACAGCAGGCCATCGAGCAGCATGCTCCAGTTCATTAGCCAGTACAGATCACGGGAGAGCATGGCGTCGAAGTGGATGGCCGGCCACAGCCAGAAATAGATCAACCCGACGAACAGTACGGCGGCAATCACCGGTTGTTGCAGCAACCGGTAGAGCCAACCGACGGGCCGAAGCCAGGATTTATCAGCCAACCTGAGTATTCGATACCAGAAGCGAAAGATGGGCAGGGGGTTGGACAGGGCAATCAGGAACGGGCCCAAGTGGTGCAGGATCAGGTGCTGGCCCCGGTGCACGAAAAACATGTACTGGGAGTAGTAATCAAACCGGGTCTGCATCACGCCATAACACAGCAGCACACCAAGAACGAAGGTCACCACGCGCCCCGGCCCCGGCTGCTCGTTCTTCGGCAGCCGCAGCAGCGCCATGCCATAGAGCCCAAGCACCAACAGGAAGCTGAGCACTGTCAGGGGCGAAAAGTCATAGGGCAGCAGGTAATCAGTGCCGGGCATGTACTTCACTCTTGTGTGCAGACGCGGGAATCAGCGTTTTATTTTTTATTGGGCTGCCTTGAGTGTTGCCGGCATTGCCCGTTATTTCAAGAACAGGTGACAGCTGTGGATACCACCAAGGGCGAGCAGCACGATTCTGAGTTTCGTAGAATCAGCCCGAACGCTGCCGCCAGAATTCACGCCTTCGGGCTGCGGGGTGGGGGTGTCAGACCGGTGTCAGCGGCTCCCAGTTTTTCCGATTGGCCAGAAATTCCGGCCTAGGCCTGTTGCCGCAAAACGGCGCTACCGGCGTATTGTGAACGCTGTTATAGACGAAAAACAGGTTGCTTCGCGGCCAGCACGACATGTTGGCATTGGACGCGTGCAGCGTGTTGCACTCAAAAATGATTAACGAACCGGGGGGACCCTTCGGTGCTTCGATGGAGTTTTCATTCATCAGTTGGGTCAGGCTTGCATCGTCGGGTACTCCGAGATCCTGAATCTTCAGGGATTCCTTGTAGTTATCTTCCGGTGTCCGGCCGACACAGGGAATGAACTTTTTGTGGGAGCCGGGAATGAGCATCAGCGGCCCGTTGAATTCATTGTTGTCGGTCATCACGATGGAGCAGCTCAGGCAACGCATGCGTGGCATGCCGTCTTCACTGTGCCAGGTCTCGAAATCAGAATGCCAGTTGAAGCCCTTACCCTTGAACCCGGGTTTATAGTTGATCCGCGACTGGTGAATATAAACATCACTGTCCAATAGCTGCTGGACGATCTTCAGTAAGTACGGATCCCGGGTCAGTCGGTCAAAACGTTCGGAAATTTCATGGATGCCGAAGATGGACCGGATTTCCCGCTTTCCCGGCTCCAGAACAGTGCCTTCCGAGACTTTCAGGTCTTCGTCTTCCTCATATTCCTGAAGCTCCTGAATGAACTTTTCCATCTCGTCTTTTTCGAAAAAAGACTCAAAGAACAGAAAACCACGTTCATCAAATTCACGAACTTTTTCTTCCGATAACGGGCCATCACCTATTCGTTCGTCCGGGGTGTGAGCGACAGGATCGAGACGCTCGAACATTCCCAGCTTTCGCTCAAGGCGGGTGGGGAAAAGGTCTTGCTCGCGAGTCATATGAGCCTCCTTTTTAGTGATGTTGAGCTAAAAAACCTAGCCACGATGTGGTTTTTTTCAACCCCCTACAGCGCCGGTCGCCCTTGAAACACTGGAGAAAAAGGCCAGAGTTATAGGGACAAGTTCTAATCTTGGCATGGTAGTCCGTGCAACATCCGGACAGCCCAATGGAGGGATCTCAATGGCACAGCACCAGGCAAAGAAAGCAGGTAGCACTTCCAGAACCCGCAAACAGGGCCATCCCCGCAAGGTATATCTGGTTGACGGCGCCCGAACGCCGTTCCTGAAAGCCCGCGGACGGCCGGGGCCCTTTTCACCGGTGGATCTCGCCGTTCAGTGCGGACGGCCGCTTCTGCTGCGCCAACCCATGCCAGCCGATGCCTTCGACCAGGTGATTCTGGGATGCGTGAATGTTGTCTCTTCAGAGATGAACCCTGCACGCGTTGCTGCGTTGCGCCTGGGCATGGGCGAGGCCATGCCCGCTTTTACCGTCCAGATCAATTGTGGCTCCGGTATGCAGTCCATCGATACTGCCTTCAAGTACATCCGCGATGGCGACAGTGACCTGATCCTCGCTGGCGGCACTGAAGCGCTCAGCCACGCTCCCATGGTGCTGAAAACCGGGGCGGTGGAATGGCTGGCGGGTCTTAATGCCGCTTCTTCGCCGCAGGATTACGCCCGGCAGGTGACCGGTTTCAGTCCCGGCGAGTTCAAACCGGAAATCAGTCTGGCCAAAGGCCTGACTGACCCGATTGTGGGTCTGAGTATGGGCCAGACTGCGGAAGTGCTGGCCAGGCAATTCAATATCAGCCGTGAGCAGGCCGATGAGTATGCGGTTTCAAGCCACCACCGGCTGGCGAAGGCGCAAGAAGAAGGCTGGCTGGACAACGAGGTGGAGCCGGCCATTTCCACCGGGGGTGAGTTGTTCCGGCATGATGATGGTGTCCGCTCGGATACCTCCAAAGAAGCTCTCGCCAAGCTCAAGGCCGCGTTTGAACCTCCCTTCGGCCAAGTGACGCCGGGCAACAGCTCCCAGGTGACAGACGGCGCTTCCTGGATGATTCTGGCTTCAGAGGAGGCGGTCAAAAAATACGGACTGGAACCCAAAGCCGTGCTGGTGGACAGCGAGTGGTCGGCGCTTGACCCTGAAATCATGGGCCTGGGCCCGGTGCTCAGTTCCACGGAGTTGCTGAAACGCCACAAGGCCGGCCTCAACGATATCGACTTATGGGAAATCAATGAGGCTTTCGCGGCCCAGGTGCTCGCCTGTGTCGAGGCCTGGGATGACGCGGAATTCTGCAAGGTGGCCCTCGGGCTGGATCAACCCATGGGCCGGCTTGATAGCGAACGCCTGAACGTGGACGGCGGCGCCGTAGCGATTGGCCACCCGGTGGGTACCAGTGGCAACCGAATAGTGCTGCACCTGATGAATGCCCTGCAACGCAAAGGGCTTAACCGGGGCATTGCCACCGAGTGTATTGGCGGTGGGCAGTCAGGTGCCATGCTCATTGAAGCCATTTAAACGTCGCCGTTAGCCGGACAACTTATTGGCAGGATTCAGGAGAATGCAATGACTGGTCATATTCTCAGAGCATTGAGCAAGCGGGACATGACGACAGGGCCATTCAGAGAAGCAGGCACCGACAGTGACCGTTGGCAACACTGGCGCCTGGCCCGGGACGCCCGGGATGTCGCCTGGCTTATCTTTGACAAGAAAGAGGCTAACGCCAATGTCCTCTCGCAAAGTGTGTTGACCGAGCTTGAAGAGGTTGTAGACGAGCTCGAAACAGATTCGCCCAAGGGCGTTGTGCTGCGTTCGACCAAAGTCAGTGGATTTTGTCTGGGCGCAGATATCACCGAGTTCTCGGAGCTGACGGAAGAGACCGGGGTGGTGGACAAACTGACCCGCGCCCACGAGGTAGTGGATCGCTTTGAAGCACTCCCATGCCCGACCGTCGCGGTGATCCACGGTTCCTGCCTGGGGGGTGGTCTGGAACTCGCCCTGGCCTGTGATTACAGGCTTGCGGTGCCGGGTGCGAAACTCGGTTTTCCGGAAATTCAGCTCGGGCTGCATCCCGGCCTCGGGGGAACCGAGCGCCTGACGGGGCTGGTTGATCCGATTGAAGCGATGACCCTGATGCTGACCGGTAAAACCGTGTCTCATCGCAAGGCCAAAAAACTCGGCGTTGTCGATGAGGTTGTTGAAGAGCGTCATGTGGAAGCGGCCGTGCAGGCAGCTGTCTCCGGTGATATCAAGCAGGCCAACCACGGTGTCCGTGGCCGGGTATTGTCCACGAAACCTGCCCGGCAACTGGAAGCCAGGCAGATGCGTTCGAAAAGCGCGAAGAAGGCACCGCCCGAACATTACCCGGCTCCGGAAGCATTGATTGAGCTGTGGGAGACCTTCGGTGGCGAGTCCGGAGCAGAGATGCGCAGGGCTGAAGTGGCCTCATTTGCCAAACTGATGATGACAGACACCTCGCGCAATCTGGTTCGGGTTTTTCATCTGCGCGAGAAAATGAAAGGCCTGACCCGTGCGAAGGCTGAGCCAGTGCAGCACGTACACGTTATCGGCGCCGGCGAGATGGGGGCCGACATTGCGGGCTGGTGTGCAGTACGCGGGCTGAATGTGACGCTGTTTGATATGGAGCCCGAGAAACTTGCGCAAGCAGTGAAAAAGCTTTCAGACCTCTGCGAGAAAAAGCACCGCACTGATGCCGAGCGCCGGGACATTCTCGACCGCCTGACACCGGATTTTACCAACCAGGGCGTCGGCCTGGCCGATCTGGTGGTTGAAGCGGTACCCGAGAAAGTGGAGCTCAAGCAGAAAGTGTATGAAGAGGTGGAGCCCCGGCTTAAAGAAGGCGCCATTCTGGCCACCAACACCTCCAGTATTCCCCTGGAAACCCTGGGGGAAAAAGTCAGTGATGCCAGCCGGCTTATAGGGCTGCACTTTTTCAACCCGGTGGCGTTAATGCCTTTGGTCGAAGTCGTCAGCCATGATAAAGCCTCAGAGTCCGCGCTGGATCGGGCCCGGGCGTTTGTCGGGCAGATTGACCGCTTGCCGGCACCGGTTGCAACGGCCCCCGGGTTCCTCGTCAACCGGGCGCTGACACCCTACCTGGTCGAAGCGATGATCATGCTTGATGAAGGCGTTGCTGCTGAGTCCATCGATGAAGTGGCCGAAATATTCGGCATGCCCATGGGACCGGTTGAGCTGGCCGATCAGGTCGGCCTGGATATCTGCCTGAGCGTGGCAGACATGCTCAGAGAGCGGCTGGACAGCTCAATGCCACCGGTTCCGGACTGGCTGCGACAGAAGGTTGATGATGGCTTGCTGGGTAAAAAGACCGGGGAAGGGCTTTATCGCTGGAAAGATGACAAGCCCGGGAAAAAGGACAAACACGCTGCCGCTCCGGATGATGCGCTGGACCGTCTGATTCTGCCCCTGCTCAACGCCTGTGCAGCCTGTCTGCGAGAGCAGGTTATCGAGAATGAAGATCTGGTGGATGGTGCCATGATCTTCGGTACCGGTTTTGCTCCTTTCCGGAGCGGCCCCATGAATTACGCTCACAAACGTGGTTTTGATGATATCCGAAGCTCTCTGGAGCGTCTGGAGCAGTCGTACGGTGAGCGGTTCCGGCCAGATCCGGGCTGGACCGAAGAGCGTTGACCGTGCGCTTTACAGATTCAGGGTCATTGTTGAACCATCAATTATCGAGGAGCTTCCATGCGCGCGGACGCCCAGCGCTCCAACCAACAGAGCGATCAGCAGAACCAGAACCGTCGTAACGCCAGTGATCCGATGATGGATCCTGGCCGGCAGAACGAACCACCGCAGTGGGTACGTGTCGGGAACTTCCTGCTACTGACCTTTGTGGTTTTCTATGCAATACAGATGATCAGCGAGTCGAATTCCCGGGAGCTGACGTTTACTGAGTTCAAGGAACAGGTAACGTCCGGGCAGGTTTCGGAAGTGACCATTGAAGGACACCAGGTGCGCGGCACACTCAAAGCCGCAGAGGGCTCCGGTGACGCTTCCGGAGAACAAGCCTTCCGGAGTCATGTTCCCGAGGTTGGTGAAACCGGCATACTGGAATTGCTGGAGCAGAACGGCGTTGCTGTCATTGCCAAAGAATCGGGGCAGGATCTGCTCACCCGGGTACTGGTCAACTTTCTGCCCTGGCTGATCCTTTTGGGGGTGTTTATTTACTTCTGGCAGCGCATGGCGCGGCAAATGGTCAGCCAGCAGGGGGGTGGCCTGTTCAGCATGGGTAAGTCCAAGGCCAAGCGATTCCGGGAGGATCAGCCCAGCAAAACCTTTAAGGATATCGCCGGTTCGGATAATGCCAAGAAGGACCTGACAGAGATCGTTGATTACCTGAAGAAACCGGATTATTACCAGCGCCTCGGCGCCAAGCTGCCCCGGGGTGTATTGATGGTGGGGCCCCCGGGTACTGGTAAAACCCTGATGGCCAGAGCCGTTGCCGGAGAGGCCGATGTGCCTTTCTTTTCCATCTCTGGCTCGGAATTTATTGAAATGTTTGTCGGTGTCGGTGCCTCCCGCGTTCGCAACATGTTTGAAGAGGCTCGCCAGGAAGCACCGGCGATTATCTTTATCGATGAACTGGACGCCATTGGTCGTTCCCGCGGGGCGGGCGTTGGTGGTGGCCATGACGAGCGGGAACAGACACTGAACCAGATTCTGTCGGAAATGGATGGTTTCTCACCTCATGAGACGGTCGTCGTGATTGCTGCCACCAACCGGCCAGACGTGCTGGACCCCGCTCTCTTGCGGCCGGGACGGTTTGACAGGAAAGTCACTCTGGACAGGCCCCACAGAGAAGCGCGTGAAAGAATTCTCGAGATTCACACGCAGGCTATGCCGTTGGGCGATGATGTTGATCTGGCCGCCGTGGCGCGCCGAACCGTTGGTTTCTCGGGCGCGGACCTGGAAAACCTGGCCAATGAGGCTGCCCTGTTTGCCGGGCGGGAAGAAGCCAAGATCATTGATTTGCGCCACTTCGATCTGGCCCGGGACAAGATTCTCATGGGGGCTGAGCGTGAGCAGACACTGAGCGACGACGAAAAACGGGTGATCGCATTCCACGAGTCGGGTCATGCCCTGACAGCGTTGCTTTTCCCCAAGGCTGATCCGTTGGAGAAGGTCACCATTATTCCCCGGGGGCGGGCCCTAGGGTTGACCGAACAGGCGCCAGACGAAGAACGGCTCAACATGACCGCCAGTTACGCCCGGGATCGCATCGCCGTGATGCTTGGCGGGCGCGTATCCGAGCGCCTGATTTTCAATGAAGTCAGCAGTGGCGCGGAAAATGACATCGAGCAGGCGACGAAACTCGCCCGCCGGATGATCTCGCGCTGGGGCATGAGCGACACCATCGGACCGGTGTCGGTCAGCTCCAGCCAGGAAGAGGTGTTCCTCGGCCATGAAATTTCCCGGGAACGTGAGTTCAGCGAGGCCACGGCCGAGAAAATTGACGATGAAGTCAGAAAGCTGATTACCGGTATTGAAGAAGATGTATTCCAGCGACTGAAGGATAATCGGAAGCGACTTGAACAGCTTGCCAATACACTGTTCGAAGAGGAAACCCTGCAGGCGCAGGATATCGAATCGTTGCTGGATCTCGACAACGGCAATGGTGAAAAGGAGAAAAAACAAAGCGCCCAGGAGAACGGATAAAACCCGGAGCGAAGGGCAGCGAACGAACTTCTCGCTGTCCTCCGCGAATGTTTGTCTACAGTTGTTCTATCCTGCCCAACAGGTGCTCTGCCCGTTCCAGCAACGCCTGCCGTCGTTCCGGTTTTTGTTTGTCCCAGTTGCGGTACATCATGCCCATGCGCGGATTTCTGGCGAAATCGGCCCGGTGCCGGTCGATAAAGTGCCAGTACAATGAATTGAACGGACAGGCGTTTTCGCCGATGGCATCCTGCACCCGGTAATGGCAGTGTTTGCAGTGGTCTGACATACGCTGGATGTACTTGCCGCTGGCGGCGTAGGGCTTGGAGCCCAGATAGCCGCCGTCGGCATGCATCACCATGCCCAGCACGTTTGGTAATTCCACCCAGTCGTAGGCATCGGCGTACACGGCCAGATACCAGTCGCAGATTTCTTCCGGTTTTATGCCAGCCAGCAGGGCGAAATTCCCGGTCACCATCAGGCGTTGAATGTGGTGGGCGTAGGCGTTGCGGCGGGTGGCATCAATGGCCTTGTGCATGCAGCGCATTTTCGTGTTCCCGGTCCAGTAGAACCAGGGCAGGGCGCGGCTATTACCCAGCCGGTTCTCCCGGGCGTACTCCGGCATGTTCAGCCAGTAGATCCCGCGCACGAATTCGCGCCAGCCCAGTATCTGGCGGATAAACCCTTCCACCGCATTCAACGGGGCCCGGCCGGTAATCCAGGCCTGTGCTGCAGCCTCGCACACGTCCAGAGGATCCAGCAGGCCGCAGTTGATGTATGGCGAAAGAATAGAGTGAAACAGCCAGTCTTCGGCGTCTGACATTGCGTCCTGATAATCGCCAAAGCAGGGCAGGGCGAAATCAATAAAGTGTTCCAGAGCGCTATGGGCGTCCTCGGCGGTTACCGCGAAATGGAAATCGTCAGTGGTTCCGAAGTGATCGGGAAAACAGTTGTTGACCAGTTCAATGACTTCGCTGGTGGTTTTGTCCGGTTCAACCCGGAACGGGGCGGGCGCCGGGGGCTTGCCTGTCCATTTCTTGCGGTTATCGGCGTCGAAATTCCACTGGCCACCTTCGGGTTCGCCTTCCGGGGTCATCAGTAAACCGGTTTTTCGGCGCATTTCCCGATAGAAGAATTCCATGCGCAGTTGTTTGCGGTCGTGAGCCCAGTCGGCAAATTCCTGTTTGCTGGCGATGAAGCGGGTATCCGGGCGAATCTCTACCGGAACCCCCAAACGTTGCTGCCACAGGCAGATTTTTTCATGCAGGCGCCACTCGCCGCATTCAGTGGTAACCAGCTTTTCGAATCTGCCGCTGGCAAACTGATTGGCGATCACCGCCTCCAGGCTTTGGTGCGGGTTGTCGGGTTGGTAGGCCTGGTAGTGAACCTGCCAGCCGTCATCCCGCAGTTGGTCGGCAAAATGCCGCATAGCGCTTAAAAGTAGTACCAGTTTCTTCTTGTGGTGGTTGGTATAACCGGTTTCCTCGGCGACTTCCGCCATCACGATCAGGTCGCTGGTTTTATCGGCGCTTTCAAGGGCAGAGAGTGATGGCGACAGTTGATCACCGAGTACAAGAATGAGATTGGCCATAATGGCTCCACAGAGGGTTTATCCTTTAGGGGTAGGCACAATACGCCATGTGCGCAAGGGTGGTTCAGCGGGCAAACTGATACACTTCAATGATTCGCATCAACTGACAATGGCGGCCGGTCAGGCATAATGGCGTTTTCCGGCTCCCCGATCATTATTGACGTTCAGAGTTTTAATTATGGCCTCCGATACCGCTGCTTCTGCACAGACCGTTGAACTGCCCGCTTTTATCTGGGACGACAACCTCATTCGCCGCTATGACCTGAGCGGCCCGCGCTACACCTCCTATCCCACGGCGGTGGAGTTCGATCGGAACTATTCGGTGGAAGATATGGTGAAAGCCGCCGGTCGCAGCAAGCAGGCCGGTGGTCCGATTTCCCTGTATACCCACCTGCCGTTCTGTGCGCACCTTTGCTACTACTGCGCCTGCAACAAGGTAATCACCAAGAAGCGCGACAAGGCCATGCCTTATGTGGAACGGCTGCTGAAAGAAGCCGCCATCCAGGCCAAGCTTTTTGGCGCTGACCGGCCGGTTAAGCAGCTGCACTGGGGCGGTGGTACGCCAACCTTCCTGCCCAAAGACGTGATGCAGCACCTGATGGCCGGCTATGGCGAACTGTTCAACCTGCAATCCGGCGATGACCACGACTACAGCGTGGAGATTGACCCACGGGAAGTGGATCAGGATACCCTGCCCACATTGTGGGATCTGGGCTTCAACCGCATCAGTCTGGGCGTGCAGGATGTGAACCCGCAGGTACAGAAGGCGGTGAACCGCATCCAGCCCCAGGACATGACCCAGGGCGTACTGGACGAAGCCCGGCGCATCGGTTTCCAGTCCATTAACCTGGACCTGATTTATGGCCTGCCTTACCAGACCCCGGAGAGCTTTGCCGAGACGCTGGAGGAAGTCATCAAGATGTCTCCGGATCGGCTCTCGGTGTTCAGCTACGCACACCTGCCGGATCGTTTTTACCCACAAACCCGGATTCAGGCGGATACGCTGCCGAGCCCGCAGCAGAAGCTGACCATCCTGCACAACACCATCAACCGACTGCTGGAGGCGGGTTACGAATACATCGGCATGGATCACTTCGCCAAGCCCGATGACAGCCTGGCCGTGGCCCAGCGCCAAGGCCGGCTGCACCGGAATTTCCAGGGCTATACCACCCATTCGGATTGCGATCTGGTGTCACTGGGCGTCTCGGCCATCGGCCAGACCGACGATGCCTATTTCCAGAACAACCACGATCTGGAAGCCTGGGAGAAGTCCATCGATGCCGGACAACTGGCTATTATTCGTGGGGTGAACCTGAGTCGTGATGACCGGGTACGCCGGTGGGTGATCGGCCAGCTGATCTGCCAGTTCCGGCTGGACCGCCAGCAGTTTGCCAACGAGTGGAATGAAAACTTTGACCGGTATTTCGCCGACGAGCTGAAGCGCCTGAAGCCGATGATCGAAGATGAACTGATTGGCGATGATGGCCGGGTGCTGCAGGTACAACCGGCAGGGCGCTTGCTGATTCGCGCCATTTGTCAGATCTTTGATCTGTACCGTAAAGAGGGCGCCAGCCAGCGTTTCTCCCGGATTATCTGAACAAACCCGTGCCGGCTCTCAGCCGGCCTTTCTCTGGCGCCAGACTGCGGGTGGTTTCCAGGTCTGGCGCCAGGAGTCAAGCTCGTGCGCCGGCATGGGCCGTGCGATACCAAACCCCTGAGCATTGACGCAACCGAGTTCGATCAGCGTGCAGCCCTGTTCTGTGGTTTCCACGCCCTCGGCAATCACATCAAAATTGAAAGCTCTGGCCAGTCCGATAATGCCCTTGATGATCGCCCTGTTGCCTTTGTCGTCTTCCATGTCACGGACGAACGACTGATCAATCTTCAGGGTGTCGGCCGGCAGTCGTTTGAGGTAATCCAGCGCGGCGAAGCCGGTACCGAAGTCATCCAGCGATACTTGCACGCCCAGTTTCCGGCACTCGGTCAGTACTTTGCCGGCCAGCTCGATATCATTGATGGCGGTACTTTCCAGGATTTCCAGTTCCAGACTGGCGGGGTTGAAGCCGGGATAACGACGGATGTGTCCGCGTAACGTCGTTATAAAGTCCGGGTCCAGCAAGTGCACGGCATTGATGTTCACGCTGACGCTGACGTCGATGCCCCGGTCTTTCCAGTGCTGAACCTGGGAGATGGCGGTATCGAGAACCCAGTTGCCGATGTCGATGGAAATCGGATGCTGTTCCACCTGAGGCAGGAATGCGCCCGGCGGAATCATGCCACGTTCTGGATCTTGCCAGCGTAACAAAGACTCAACACCCAGCAGTTCTCCCGTGGCCATATCCACCTTCGGTTGGTAGTGCAGGCAGAGCTCGTTTTCGACAATGGCCTTTTCCAGCCGATGGAGCAGTTGGGAAAACGCGCTCTGGTCACGTCCCTGTTCCGGATCAAACCAGCTGAGGCGGGCCCTGCCATTGTGTTTGGCCTGGTGCAGAGCTTCGGTGGCGTGTCGAATCAGGGTGTCGGCGTCACCGTCATCGTCTGGGAAGGCGGTGGCGCCAATGCTGGCAGTCAGAGTCGTCGTGAAGCCATCGAATTCGATGGGTTGCGCCAGCTCCTGTTGCAGACGTTCCAGCAAACGACGACCCTTTGCCGGGTTCTCAAGTTGTTCAATGACAACCAGCAATTCGTCGCCGCCCGTGCGGGCAATGGTGTCGCAATCGCGCATGATGGACTGCAGGCGCCGGGCAATACGGTCAATGAGTACATCGCCAGCGGCATGGCCGTATTTTTCATTGATCTGGCTGAAGTGGTCGAGGTCAAACGCAGCCACAACGATCTGGTCATTTGAACGTTTTGCCAGCATGAGCGCGTGTTCCAGCCGGTCTCTGAGCAGGATCTGGTTGGGCAGTCCGGTAAGCGGGTCGTGGTAAGCCCGATACTCCAGCTCGCGCTCGTGTTGAGCCGCTCTGTCAGTAATGTCGGAAGATACCGACACATAGTTTTCTATGTTGCCATGGCGATTGGTGATGGCGTTGATGGTGGTCAGTTCAGCAAAAAACTCGCCATTCTTGCGCCGGTTCCAGATTTCCCCCTGCCATTTACCGGTGGTTTTCAGCTCCTGCCAGAGTTGCTTGTAGAACTCCGGGCCCTGCCGACCGGACTGAAGCATGTTCGGGTTGTGGCCCAGAACCTCCAGGCGTGAGTAGCCGGTATTTCGGGTGAAGGCGTCGTTTACTTCGATAATGTTGGCCCGGCTGTCGGTTATAGTAATCCGATCATGGGTGTGCTCGAACACGGCTTTGGTTAGCAGGAACCGTAACTGTGTCTGCTGGAAAATCAGTACCGCAAAGGTAAGGCAGGCCAGCAGGGTCAGCGGTGAAATGAGCAGATAGCGCCAGAGCTCTTCCCGGGCCGAGGCCAGAAGCTGGTCCGTTTCAGCGCGAATGGTCTCAGCGAGTCCGGCCTCCAGGCGGGTAAGGAGCCTGGCTCTGTCAGACTGCTGAACAAACCATTCTTCGGGGCGGGTTTCTTGCAAAAGCGTTGATGGCTCGGAACTGTTGATCAGCCGGTCGCGTAATGCCGTTATCGGCGATTCGAGCGTCAGGTCTGCATAGCTGGCGTTGTTATCGATCTGGCTTCGATAGCCCGTTAACGCGGTCTGTTGCTGGGCTGCCAGGGCCACCAGCTGTTGCTGCTGCGGGTCTGTCAGTTCATGGGAGATAATGGCCCGGGCAATGATCAGACGCTCCTGGCCGAGTAACTCCTTGAGACGGTTGAGAATAAAATAGGCGTTGAGCTTGCGCCCTATCTGGTTGTGCTCTGTCATTGCTGACAGGCGGCCGATCAGGTTGTTGAGCTGTTCGATCCGACTGGTGAAGTATTGATCTGTTTTGTCAGAAGTGGTCGTTGCCTGATCAATGTCGGACCGAATGCCGGCCAGCTCGTTTAATGAGTGGCTGAGTGTTCTCAAATCACTTAAATAGGAGGAGCTGGCACTCCGGGGCATGGGTTGGTCGAGTTGCTCCCGGAGCGAGGTAAGGTGATTGTCGGTGGCGGCCCGGGCTTCGCGCAGGAAATCCCGGAGCTTGGCCGGGTTGTCGCTTTCAAGAAGCGTGATGCTGGTACTGCGTTCGCGCTGTAACTGGCCGACCAGGTTGCCGGCCTCTACAGCCAGCGATGTGTGTCGTTCCAGCCGTTCGAGATCCCGGGTGACCTGATAGCGATCCGCCGCACTGAAGAACGTCATCCACACCACGGCAACCACCAGTGGTGTGAATGCGAGTAGAAAGCGGACCGACAGTGGAAATCGGTCAAACTTTCTGAGAGCTCTGGTTAGCCAGGGAGTCGAGTCGTTCAAGCTTGGTTATCCGGCCTCATGCATTATGGTCATTAACCTTGAATTCGTTAGCCAGATCCTGTAGCTCTCGAGCAAGCCGTGCCTGCTCTTGGGTAACTTCCGTGATCTCCTGCGACCCAGTCAGGGACAGCATAGCAACTTCACTGACTGCCTCCATGCTGGTGGCCAGTTCCCGGGTAACCGCTACCTGCTCTTCCGAGGCAGTGGCAATCTGGGTGGCCATGTCTGAAATCCCGTTTACGTCAGTCAGGATTTCGGCAAAGGTTTTCTCCATCTCTGAAGCCTGTTCACTGGTTTCGTTGGCCAGTTTGTGGCTTGAGACAACGGAGCGGCTGGCGCTGTCAGTGACGTCCTTGAAGCCGTTGATGATTTCTTCTATCTGGGTCGTGGACTCATGAGTCTGTTGAGCGAGGGTGCGAACCTCATCTGCCACTACTGCAAATCCGCGCCCGTGTTCACCGGCACGGGCAGCTTCAATCGCTGCGTTCAGTGCCAACAGATTGGTCTGGTCTGCCACCTTGCGGATAACATCCACCACATCACTGATAGAGCCACTGCGTTTTTCAAGCTCTTCAATGACTTGATTGACCTCCTGAACCGATTTGGCCAGGGAGCGAATCTGAGAGACGCTCGAGTGTAACACACGCTCGCCGGTCTGGCTTTTCTCCATAGCGCGGCTGGCGGCATCGGCCACTTCCTGGGTGTTCTGCGAAATCTCTTCAGACGTGGCTGTCATTTCTTCGGTGGCAGTTGCTACCTGCTCGATCTGCTCCTGTTCCCTCTTGATCTGGGTGGTGTTTTGTCCGGCTGTTGAACTGGTTTCCTCAGTGGCCGTGGCCAGTTGCACGCTTGCCCTGTCAATTTGCAGCAGTGCAGCGCTGAAGCGTGAGAACAGCTGATTGATGGCCTCTGCAATGGTGCCGATTTCGTCTTTGCTGGTCACCGGAATCTGATGAGTGAGATCTTTATTGTCCATGGCTTCGTGCAGGTTGCTGCGCAGCGCGTGTACCTGACGATGAATGGCATGGATGATCAGGACCATCAGGATGATTACCAGGGCCGTAGCGGCTGCCGCGATGACCGAGACGGTAATCAGACTGTTGCGCGCGCGGGAAACCGCCTGTTCAGCCATGCTGTCTACCTGCCCCAGCATCTGACCTCCAATGCTATTCATGGCCTCAATCCGTGTGGTTGATGTTGAAAACCAGTCGGTTGCTTCCAGAGCGTACATGCCCGCAGCGCTGCTGAGCAGCGTTTCTCTCTGCTCCAGCAGTGCCCGGTGTTCTGGAGTGTTCGGGAAGGCTTCAAGCTTTTCGCGGACACTGCCTTCGGCTGGCAGCATGGCCAGGGCTGATCGGAGGTAAGCATCCTGACGACCAGCCAATGAGGTAACCTGTCCCAGGCGGGGCAGGTCAAAATCTCTGCTTCGAATCAGGCTGGCACCGGCAGCCCGTTCACGCCCCGACATTTCGCTCGCTTCCGCAAGCGCAAAGTAGGCATTGAGCTGGCGGGTAAGTTCCGGATCGGTGGCCCGGCGTATCAGCAGAGGAACCCGGTTTACAATCTCCATGATAATTTCGGTATATCGACCACCGGATTCCGGCGCCGCGATATTGCGGTTGTCGATCTGCTGTCGCAGAGAAGGCAGGCTTTTGGTGTGTTGCTCAAAGCGTTCGATGCTGCTCTGAACCACACCGTCAAAGGTAGAGTCCTCAAGCAGGTTTTGGAGCTCGGAGCGGTAGCTGGACACAGCACGGTCGGTGGCCTGTCGTTGGGACTGCAATGCCTGAGCTGCCTGGCGGGCCGCGTCAGAATCGGCACCGCTGGCAAGCAAAACAGCAGAACGACTCCGTTCTTTTTGCAGTTGCTCGACCACGGGATCGCCCACTTCGGCAAGCCGGACCATGTCTTGCAGTTGCTGCATGTTTTTCAGTTCACTGGCCGTGTCGGTGATGCTTTGGGCCGCAAACAGAATGAGAGCGATAAGCGGGGGAAGCACCAGTGTGATCAGTTTCCCGCGCATCGACAGATTGTTGATGAGATTCATGTCCGAGCCTCTTCGGTGAATACGCTGGCGATTATGCCCAAGTGTAGATGAGTGGGGTATCGGCGGGTTGGGGTAAGTGTTTAGGTAGAAGATTTCTCGTAACGTATTGTAAGTAAAATGTTAATTGGCTGATTCTTTGAGGCTTTCAGGGTGGGTCAGGGGTAGTACGTAGAGTACCTCTTTGTAGGTATTACCAGCTTTCGATGGCTGTGCTGACAAAGGTCAAGGTGTGTGGGGCGGCCTCTGGTTATGGTGCCGATACGCTTCCTCTGGAGAGTGCCATGGAACTTGTGTGCCCCGCCGGTAGTCTGCCGGCCCTGAAAAAAGCAGTGGATAACGGTGCCGATGCCGTTTATATCGGCTTCCGGGACAGCACCAATGCCCGCCAGTTTGCCGGCCTGAACTTCAACGACAAACGCGCCCGTGAAGGCATTGAGTACGCTCATGCCAGAGGCAGCCGGGTATTCTGCGCCATTAATACTTACCCGCAGCCAGACGGCTGGGAGCAATGGAAGGGGGCGGTTGACCGTGCCGCCAGCCTGGGTGTGGATGCCATCATCCTGGCTGATATGGGGCTGCTGGATTACGCCGCCAACAAATACCCGGATACACCCCGACACCTGTCCGTTCAGGGCTCGGCCACCAGTTATGAAGCCCTGGCGTTCTACAAGGACAACTTCGATATCCGCCGGGCGGTTCTTCCCCGAGTGCTGTCACTGGACCAGGTGCGGGGCGTGGCCAGACACAGCCCGGTGGAACTGGAAGTCTTTGCCTTCGGCAGTCTGTGCATCATGGCCGAAGGTCGCTGTTATCTGTCTTCCTACCTGACCGATGAATCTCCCAACACCCGGGGTGCCTGCTCGCCGGCCAAGGCCGTGCGTTGGCAGGAAACCCCGCAGGGCCTTGAGTCACGACTGAACGATGTGTTGATTGATCGCTATGGTCAGGGCGAGTCTGCCGGTTATCCCACCTTGTGCAAAGGCCGCTTCGACGTTGAAGGTAGTGTGTATCACGCCATTGAAGAGCCGGTCAGCCTGAACACCATGGACTTGCTGCCAGAGTTGCAGGAGCTGGGTATCAGAGCGGTGAAAATTGAAGGCCGCCAACGCAGCCCCGCCTACATTGCCGATGTTGCCCGTACCTGGCGTCAGGCGCTGGACAGAGTGCAGGCCGATGCTGAGCACTTTGCTGTGGACAGCGCTTGGCATCACACGTTGTCGGGACTTTCCGAAGGTGGGTTGACCACCATCGGCGCTTACCATCGAAAGTGGAAATAAGGTGTACCGTTTATGATGAAGCTCTCTCTTGGCCCGATACTGTGGTTCTGGAGCAGGCAGTCCGTTTTCGACTTCTATGGCGAGGCTGCGGATTGGCCAGTGGATACCATTTATCTGGGTGAGGTGGTGTGTTCCCGCCGTCGGGAACTGAAACCGGACGACTGGCTGGATCTGGCGCGGGATCTGAAGGCCTGTGGCAAGAATGTGGTGCTATCCACTCTCACGCTGATCGAGTCGGAAGCGGATCTGCGCCGCCTGCGCAAGTTCTGTGAGCAGGACGAGTTTCTGGTGGAAGCGAATGACCAGAGCGCTCTGCAGGTGGCTACTCGAAACCGTATCCCGTTTATTACCGGCCCCTCAATGAACGTTTACAACACCGCTACCCTGAAGATTCTGGCGAAACAGGGGTTGCAGGGTTGGAACCTTCCGGTGGAACTGGGCAAGGAAACACTGGAACAACTGATTGCTGAACTGAAACACGAAGATCTGGACTTGCCGGCGGAAGTGTTCTCCTGGGGATTCCTGCCCCTGGCCTGGTCGTCCCGCTGTTTTACTGCCCGCCATTACAACCTGCCCAAGGATAACTGCCAGTTCCGATGCCTCGAGCATCCGGACGGGATGGAGCTGCGTTCTCGGGAAAACCAGGAGCTGTTCCGCCTGAATGGCATTTCGACGCTGTCTGGCTCGCGCTACGATCTTATGCGGGAACTGCCGGATATGGAGCAAATGGGGGTTTCCACTGTGCGCCTGAGCCCGGAGCATCAGGGGATGGGCGAAGTGGTCAGGCGTTTTGACCAGGTGCGTCGGGGGGTAGCTCCCGATACTGATCCGCTGCAGTTGGTGGAAGCGCCTCCTTGCAACGGTTACTGGTATGGCAGGCCAGGCATGGACCTCCAAAAAGAAAGTTCCTGAATAGATACGATTCATAATAGATCCTGGTTGTCGCTGTAATATCACAGCTTAGGAGAATCGATGAGTAAGGACGTGCCGTACATGCAACGTTGGTACGCACATTTTCCCGGCGTGATCCGGGTATGGTTGTGCATTTATGTGACGGTGACGTCGTTCCAGTATCTGATTTCGGGTGAGCACTTCAGTCTGTTGACGTTTTTTTTCAATGGAGGGCTGTTACTGGTTGCCCTGCTGGATATAGCGCGGCGCCTGGAACCCACTCGATGGCTGATTATCTTCACCATCCTGGTTTTCGGTTCTGACTGGTTGCTAAAGACGGTGCTGGCCGGGCAACCGGTTATCGTCTCCCTGGCGATGACATCGACTCTTATTCTGCAAGGATGGCTGGGATACTTCTTCCTGTGTTTTGCCGGCTTGAATCGTGATCTGCCAGACACCCAGAAGAAAGTCATCTGGTTTTCCTGGACTGCCGCACTGTTTCCGGCCTTGATTTCTTCATTCCTTGTGGTCTTGCTGTCTCTTTATCTGAACGGAGCGGCAGACTGGAAAACCTTCGGCAATGATTTTCTCTGGTGGTCCGTCTCACGTTTCACCTCCATTGCACTGGTCGCCCCGGCCATACTGTTTCTTATCGAGCAATACGAATCAGATGGCGGCTTCAGTGATGAATTTTTGGGCGGTCAATTCCCTTTATTTGCTTTTGGTGCTGTTATTGCCGCACTGGTGCTTTTCTCTGTGGCCAACCCGCCAGGGCCAGAGCTGCCCAGTTTCAGTTACTTTTTGCTGCCAATCCTTCTGGTGGCCTCTGTGCGGTTTCCGCTTTACCAGAGTCTTCTTGTGCTGCTGCTTGTCGGGCTCGCCAGCTATACCGCTGACGCGATTGCGTCTGCAGGTGTGGAAGGTTTGCGAGAGAGCAGCATGGCCTTGGCGGTCTTCCTTTGCATTAACAGCGCTGTTGTGTGGCACATGGGGGTTCTGGTCAGAGAGCGAAGCCATTCCCTGGCGTATCTGAAGCAAGTGGCCGAAGTATTTCAGCACAGCCAGGAGTCAATCATCATCGCGGACTCAAAAGGCACAATTCTGAATGTTAACCCGGCATTTACCCGCATTACAGGCTATGCCCTTGATGAGGCCGTGGGTAATAACCCTCGAATCCTGAATTCCGGCAAGCAGAACCGGCAATTTTACGAAGATCTGTTCAAGCAACTATGGGCCGAAGGATTTTGGTCTGGCCAATTCTGGAACAAGCGGAAAAGTGGCGAATATTACCTGCAGCGAGGGACGATCTCCGCCGTGTTTGCGGACAACGGTAAACCAGAACACTACATAGCCATTATGGAAGACGCTTCGATTTACCATGAAGCTGAAGAAAGGATCCAGACCCTGGCCAACTATGATCCCCTAACCGGACTGCCCAACAGAGTATTACTGAAGGAGCGTTTTTCTGAAGCTTTTGTCCATGCCCGGGAGACGAGATGCGTCTGGTCACTTCTGTTCATTGATCTGGATGATTTTAAACAGGTCAACGACGCGCTGGGCCATTACTATGGCGATGAATTGCTTAAAGCCGTATGTGAAAGGCTGAAGCTCCATGTGAGAGAGCCAGACACTCTGTGTCGATTTGGTGGGGATGAATTCCTTCTGCTGATGCAGGGAGGTGCGAAAGAAGCTGGCCAGTTGGCTCGGCAGCTGATAGATGAAATAAAACCGGTGTTTGATATTGAGGGGGCTCAGCTGCACGTGGGGGCGAGTGTGGGTGTTGCGGTGCTTTTTCTGGATGGAGATACGTTGGGTGAACTGATACAGGCGGCCGACACAGCCATGTATCACGCAAAAAACGAAGGGCGCGGCAGAGTCAGCTTTTTCGCTAAATCCATGCAGGATAAAGTTCAATTCCGCGTCGCTCTGAAACCGGCATTGCAAAAAGCCATTACCGACGATGAACTGTTTCTGTTGTACCAACCGAAAGTTGAGCGTTCTGAGGATGGTCGCTTTCGGGCGGTTGGATACGAAGCTTTGGTCCGGTGGAATAATCCGGAAACCGGAATGGTGTCTCCTGGCGAGTTCATTCCGGCAGCGGAAGACAGCGGGCAAATTGTTGAGGTTGATCGTTGGGTAATCAAGGCAGCTGTCGCCCAGTTGGCCCAATGGTTAAAAGAGCCACAGACACAGGTTTTACCCGTTGCGATCAACGTTTCAGCAGCGCTCTTCTCCCGGTCGGAATTCGTTGACGATCTGCGAGCTATTGTTGAATCCTCTGGGGTGCCTTCCAGCCTGATAGAGCTGGAGATAACCGAGCATGCCGCAACCGTTGATATGGAAAATACCCTGAAAACACTCCGAGAACTGAGAGCCATGGGGTTTCGGCTGGCTATTGATGATTTTGGTACCGGGTATTCGAGCCTGGCCTATCTGAGAGAATTCCCGATCGACCATTTGAAAATTGATCTGAGCTTCGTGCGAGACGTCCATATCGACCCCAAAAAACTGGGCCTTGTAAAGGCGATTATTGCAATGGCGCATTCGTTGGGTCTGACTACAATCGCAGAGGGAGTGGAAGGCAGAGAAGAGCTTGAACTTCTCGCTGCCAACGATTGTGATGCTTTTCAAGGCTTCTACTTCAGCAAGCCGATTCCCGCCTCTGAGTGTGGCAGGATAAAACTGCCTTCTGTGACCGCCTGATGAAGCTGTCTGGCGGCCTCGCAGTCACTTCCCGAGAGAGTTGACGTCGGGAAAGCGATCAGAAACATACTGACTATGGCACTGGATGCAGTTACCGGTCATTTTATCGAATATTTCACGTTGCTCGGCGGTATTTGAATTGTCATCATCTGGATTATGCGGGACACAGAAAGTGGAGACCGATGAATTTAGCGAAAGCTGGCGGCCTGAAATAGTTGGATAAGGAGGGTGCAAATGAGTATTCGACTGAAACGAGCTTATGAAGCCCCGGCTCGTTCAGACGGCCCCCGAGTACTCGTGGACCGTATCTGGCCTCGGGGTGTTGCCAAAGAAGACGTGGATATAGCCCACTGGCTGAAGGGGCTGGCACCGTCAACCGAGCTGCGGAAATGGTTCGGCCACGATCCGGAGAAATGGCCGGAGTTCCGGGAGCGGTACCTGAAGGAACTGGAATCAACCGATGCGAGTGAGGATCTGAAAGTACTCAAAAAGCTGCTCGAAGAGCACGACCGCATAACGCTGGTGTTTGCAGCGAAAGATACCGAACACAATAACGCCGTGGCGCTGCGGGATTTCGCTCTGGACAATCGTCTCTGATCTTAGCCGGTGACGCGTTAGCTGGGCGCGGCAAGGCCGGTATTGTTCTGCCTGACTTGGCTCGCAAGCAGGCTACTTCCTGAGAAGGGTGTTTTACTTCAAAAGAGTCATTGAAAATAGATCTATATTGGTCCATTACTGAAAGAGCCTCGCCGAAGAGGTCTATAAACTGATGAGAGCCAATGAGATAAAAATGATGAAACCAAGAAACTATATGCTGGCGGTTTGCGCGGCTTTGATATTGAGCGTGCCTATTTCGGTACAAGCGGAGGACCAGGGGAAGGCGAATGTGTGGTTGCCGAGTCTGATTACTGAAACGCCACAAGAAGGTTTTGAGCTGGCGATCAAGCTGGCCCGGATGGGCGTAAAAAGTACGCAATCTGACAAAGAAACGCTGTTTCGTGAGCGGGAGAAATACTCACAGGATGGTGAGGCGCTCATCCATGCGTCCGAGGTGATTGCGGTTCATTTTCAGACAGTGGCAGCGGCCAATAACCACTGGAAATGATGCTGACGATGGCGGCCAGCAGGGCCGCCACTCACTCTGGGCCGCTGGCGAGAGTTGGTTTCATTTGCTCAGTGCATTGAAGAGGTAACGATGAGTAGCAAGAAATCAGAACAAACCAAAGACCCGATCTGGGATCAGCATCTGAGATGGCTGGACCTTATAAGTGATGAATGCAAATCCAATCAGGTTAAGCGGCAGCGTGAAAAACGAAGAAAATGAAGCTCGCCAATCATTTCCGGCGCTGCTGGCTGTGCCGAAACAGTACGACAAGCTGCACCGCACACAGGCCGTAAGCAGCCGACCAGCAAGCGGAGGAGAGCCAGAGTGCTTCTGGATGCGTGAACGGTGCAGCGCCTGCCTGTAGCCGGGCTAACACTGCCACCAGGATCAGGCCGGCAACGCCGAGTACCTGCCAGGTGGGAGGGAAGCTCCGTACGGCCCTTTGCCAGGCCAGGCGCAGCATGACGCTGATCGACAGGGTGCCAAGAGCGCCAATGGTGATCACGTGCAGCGCGGGCAGTGGATCGGCGCCCTGCCAAAGGTGAGTGCCGGCCAGTGCTGCCCCGATGGCGAGCCAGAGGTAGCCGGTTGTCAGTATCAGTAAATCCGCCCGAGTTCTGCAATGCCAAAGCTTCCAACGCACGATCCGGACCAGAATCAGAATGGCCGAGAGAACCAGAAGAAGGCCGGTCAGGGGATTCGCAGACGGTACGAAGGCCAATACCATCGCTACTGGCAGAATCACTAAAAGCGCGCCTTCAACGCGTGGCTGCACTCTTGCCTTCAGAGCAATACCCTTCTTTTTCAGTGTCCCCGCTACCGCCGGGGCAATGATTCTTCCGCCCATAAAAGTCATGAGCAGCAACAGGCCGATAATGGCGGCCACCATAATCCGGCGTGTATCCGGTAACGCAACCGCGAGGTTGTCCGGGGCATAAGTGACCAACCCGAAAGCGACTGACAGCACGCACAGCGAGAGGATCAGGGGGCCCGCGATCTTGTTGCGCCACTTCTTTGCAGCCTGAAATCTGGGCACGACATAACGTGCCAGCACCAGGGCGAAGGCAGGACTCAATAGCTGGGAGACCGGATTGTCTGGCGCCAGCACCCAGCAAAGACGGGCGGTCAGCCAAAGCAGGAGTAGTGGGGCAAGAATTCGCCATGGCTGAGGGCCGAGGGTGTACCCGGCGATAAGGGCCAGGGCGAAGCCGAATATCAGCTCATGTCCATGGCCGGCACCCAGAAGCCCGGGAGGCCACCCGGAACCCGACAGTACCGCATGAATGGAAAGTGGTACTGCCAGCGCTGCCCACAGTGCCGCCACCGGGAAAAACAGCCAGAATGCGTGAAATGGTTTTGCCTTGCTTGAAATCATTGCATGCCCGGATAAAGAAGATAATGATATAAAGATATTTCTCAAAGGAGCTGCGTTATGACGGTCAATGAAGGTCTTCGCCTGATGGCTGGCGTGTTTACTCTGATTTCAATTCTGTTGGCGCATTTTGTGAACCCATACTGGCTTTTGTTCACCGGCTTTATTGCCCTGAACCTGATTCAGTCTGCGTTCACCAAATGGTGTCCGGCCATGGTGATTCTCAAGAAGCTGGGGCTGAAAGAGGAAAAGCCGGTTAGCTGACGGTGCCGGACTGCCCGGGGCGCAGAAGCTGGCGCAGGTTGATTTGCCACTCCAGGCTGTCCAGCAGGTTTTTCAGGGCCAGACCCAGCTCGGTGTCGCCTTCAATGACCAGGCGGCGCTGGAAAAACAGCTGGTCCGGATCCTGTTTGCGCTCCGCCAGGGTTTTGAAGGCGGCCAGTGAGCCACGGATGGTGGCTTCGCCGGGGCCTGCAAGCACGCGCAACCTGTTGTCCTGAAAACCCAGTGTCAGGCCGGGATGACCACCCGTGACTTCCAGGCGTATGCGCCGGCCTTCGAAATCTTCGAATTCGCCCTCGGCCATGGCGTCAGCGAATACCCTGTTTAACGGGGCTTCCACGGCCAGTTGTTTCAATGGCAGTGGGATGCTCCGGTCAATGGTGCCCAGCAATGGCGCGGGAGAGGGCATGAATTCCCGCAATACGGCCAGCGACTGATCGAACAGGTCTCCCGACTGGCGGGATGGCAGAACAGGTAACCGGGGCATAGAGAGTTGCATGGCGATCTCCGGGCAGCATGGGATTTGCCCAGAGTATCGCAAACCGGTAGCTATCGGGTTGATATAACTCAGTGTTTTCGCACCAAGGTGTCTGGCTACGTTCAGGCCCGGTGAAAGCCTTCCTCGACTGCCCAGACCGCTACTTCAACCCGTGATCGCAGGCTCAGTTTTTTCAGCAGATGTTTTACATGCACTTTGACGGTGCCATCGCTGATATCCAGCTTGCGTCCGATCATCTTGTTGGACAGGCCTTCGGCAATCAGTCTCAGAATGTCTTTTTCTCTGGGGGTCAGACTGTCGAAATCCGGGCGCGAGGCCTGATGGGGCTTGTTGGAGCGCAAGGCTTCGGCCAGCAGGGTGGTCAGGCGCTCACTGATGACCAGTTTACCGGTTGCCGCCTGGTGCAGCTGCCGGATCATGTCTTCCGGTTCCATGTCTTTGAGCAGGTAGCCATCAGCTCCGGCACGCAGGGCTGCTACCACGTCGTCTTCCTGGTCAGACACGGTAAACATCACGATCCGCGAGCTGACACTCTGTTCCCTCAGCTGTTTCAGAGCTTCGATGCCGTTCATTTCCGGCATGTTCAGATCCATCAGGATCAGGTCCGGCTCCAGTTCAGTGGCCAGGCGGATACCATCAGCGGCATTGCTGGCTTCACCGGCGACGATCATATCGTCTTCCATGCCGATCAGTTGCTTGATGCCCTGGCGCAGCAGGGGGTGGTCGTCTATCAGCAGAATGCTTGCAGGGGTTTCTGACATTATTTCTCTCATTGAAGTGACGGGTCGGTTACGCCGACGATGTTTCAGTGGAAATCATGTTCCGGCTTTTCGGAATAAAGGTTAAGGCGACTTCCACGCCACCATCATCCCGGTTGTGTACACGAATCTGGCCGCCCAGGGTTGTGGCCCGGTCTTCCATAATGATCAGGCCGTAGTGATTGACCGGCTGGGATTCACCGGGCAGACCTTTGCCATTGTCCAGAATACGAGCGCAGACCCGGGGCGATTCGAACAAGATTTCTACCCGGATGTCGGTGGCGTCGGCATGCTTGACTGCATTGGCCAGGCCTTCACGGACAACCTGTAGTGTGTGAATTTCTTCGTTGGGTGACAGTGTCTGGGGTGGCAGGTTGTATTCGAACTCCACCGGCTTGCCCAGGCGCACGGAGAGCTCGTCAATGGTTTTGCTCAGGGCTGTGGCCAGATCCGGCGTGTCCAGTTTCAGGCGGAAGGTGGCCAGTAGTTCCCGCAACTGGCGATAGGCACTGTTCAGGCCGGTACTGAGTTCGTTTAGGATGTCGTCGTGTACCGGTTTCTGTTCGCCCTCTATGTTCAGACGCCGCAGGCGAGAGACCTGCATTTTCAGGTAAGAGAGCGACTGTGCCAGGGAATCGTGCAGCTCGCGGGCAATAACCGTGCGCTCTTCGGCCAGCGTCATCTGCTGCTCTTCAGTGATCTGATTCTCCAGATAAATGGCAGTGGCAAGCTGGTCTGTCAGGGTTTCCAGCAGTCTGCGGGAGGTGGCCGATAACGCCTTGCTGGCCGGATACCAGACCTCAAGAGTGCCCAGCAGTTGTCCGGGAATGCGAATGGGCAGGAGCAGGCGGCGGCCATCGTTGCTGGCGACGGGTAGTTCGTCAAGGGCTTCCGGGGTGACCAGGCAGGCATTGCAGTGATGATCCCGGCAATAGAAGGGGCGCTGGTCGGTGGCGGTGGTGACCGCTTCTACCGGCTCATCAGAGTGTTTGTCGTGCAGGTACAGCCGGATGGGGCCGATGCCCAGTAGCCGCTCCAGTTCCTGCAGCATCGGGATAGCGCCACTGCACAGGTCGTGATTGGCAAACAAGCCACGGCTTGCTGAGTGCATGGCCTGCAGTGCTGCGTGACTGGTCTCCAGTTCTTCGGTTTTTTGCCGGGCCTTGCTTTCAAGCTCATGGTAGGTCATGGCCAGTTCATCGGTCATCTGATCAAAAGCCGAGCCGAGCCTGGCCAGCTCGTCAGAACCTCTGAGGCTGGCTTTGCGGGAGAAGTCTTTGTCACCCACGGCAATGGCGATATCGATCAGCTTGCGCAGTGGCTGAATAACCCGGTTCTTGAGGTCAACGAACAGTGCCACGATGATCAGTATCGAGAACACCATGCTGATGATCTGGATCAGGTGCAGCAGATCGATGCGGGCTTCGGTTCGCTCTTCCAGCATTTTCACCAGCCGGTCTACCTCACTGGTGTAGTTTTGCACGGCGGCCAGCATTTCGGCGGTCACCGGGGCGCCGGCTTGATGTTTTTCTATCGCTGGCTTGAGTGAGGTCTGCCAGATGTTACTCACTTTCTGATGCTGAAGTGATAGTGGGTGGTCGTCAGTGGGCGGAATGGCACGGATGATCGCCGAACCCTGCAGCTGCTGTTGGTAGTCGTCCAGCTGTTTCCCAACTGCCGGGGTACTTTCGGCGGCCGAAGCGGCAACCAGTTCGTAAGCGCCCATACGCAGTGCCCCGGCCTGGTTGATGGCCGTGGCATTGCCTTCGATGCTGTTGGATACCGCAAGGGTGCTGGCCATACTGACAATAGCTGTAAGCACAATGGCTCCAATAACAATGGCAACCCGGTTAACCAGAGGGTGTCTTGATGTCATGCAGCGCCTTTTGCCCGGAGAAGGAGTGCGGTTCTGTTCGGCATTTTTGATTCTGACAAAGAAGCAACTTGCCGGGTACCTCTTTCAGGATAGCGAATTACCCCGATAGTTGATAACCCATCATAGCTTTTGACCCTTGTCTCCACAAAACCTGACAATAAAAAGTTGGTTTCAAAGGGTAAGCAACGTGCAGGCACCGCTCGCAGACGACGACAGGCTGGCCTCGCTGGCGGTTATTTTGCCGTTGGCGGTGACCGGTTTTGTCGTGGCTTCGGCTTGCTGGACACTGTTTGCTGTCGTGGGCGTGCATCTTCGGGAAGAGCTCGCCCTGAACAGTTTTCAGTTTGGTGCGTTGCTGGCTATGCCAATGGCTTCTGGTGCCGCGCTGGCGATTCCGGCCGGCCTGGCGGCACAGCGTCACGGCGCCCGCTTTATCATGCTCTGGTGTCTGGCCGGGCTGGCACTGTGCATGGCCCTGTTGCCGGGCGTGGAAAGCTATTATGGCTACCTGGCGGTTGCCAGTGGTCTGGGGTTTGCCGGTGGCTTCTATAGTGCCGGGCTGCAGTTTGTGATCAGCCACTGCCCGGTCAGGCGCCTGGGGTTGGTTCTCGGTCTGTTCGGTGCCGGCGTGACCGGTGCTGGCCTGAGCTACCACCTGGTTCCGCTCGTCCATGAGGCGTTTTCCTGGCAGGGTGTGCCTGTCGCCTACCTGATTGTTCTTTCGTTGCTGATTGCCCTGTTATTAATGTTGACCGAGCCGGATCTTCCAGGGTCGCCGGGTCAGCACCGAGCCTCCCTGGTGCGCTTCTGTTATCTGTTGATGCGCCGGCAAACGCTGCCAATGAGCATTCACTTCGGCATGGTGGCTGGTAGCTTTTTCGCGCTGGCGTTGTGGTTGCCGGATTTCTTGTCCGCCCAGTTCAATCTGCAACTGGATGCCGGTGCCGGTATGGCGCAATGGTTCGTGATTCCCGGCGCACTGGCGCAGATTGCCGGCGGCTGGCTTTCTGATCACTTCGGCAGCACCCGTGTCACCAGCCGTGCGTTGGTTGTATGCCTGTGTGCGCTTTTTGTTCTTTCTTACCCGCCCATGACCCTTTTCATTCGGGGAATAGACGCCGTCATTGTGATTGAGTTTGCTCTGCCACTGATGATTGAAGGTGGCCTTGTGGTGATGCTGGGCGTTGCCATGGGGTGTGCCATGGGCAGTGCGCAACGAGTGGTCATTCTGGTGAACCGGTCAGAGGCGGCTTTGTTTGCCGGCTTTTTGCTGGTGACGGCCTGTTCAGTGGCCTTTTTGCTGTCGCTGTTATTTGGTGCGATCAATCAGTGGCTGGGTGTGCGCACCGCGGTGTTCATGGTTCTGTTCGGCGTATTCGGCGCCAGTCTTCTGACGTTTGCCTGGTGGACGAAGCGGGCAGAAAGCAAGCTGTTTGTGCCTCCGCAGAGTTTGAGTTGAGTCAATTAAATTGCAGGAACCGACATTCTACCCCCAACGGGGGAGCGATTTTTCCGGATCTCGCTTCTAACATAAATAACAAATATAATAATGCATGTATATGCAGGGAGACTTACTTATGGCGATGACCCAAGCTGTCGAAAGTAAATACACCAAACCGGTACTGGTTGCCGTCAACAAAACGCTGAGTGATGACGACGGCCTTGGAACCATGCGTTCACACCCCATGTTCCGGACGATGCGGCCAGAGCATGTGGATCAACTGGTTCACCAGTCCCGTTTCCTCCGGCTTGGGCACCATCAATTGTTGTACCGGCAGGACATGCCTGCCCACCACTTTTTCTTCGTCATCTCCGGTCGATTGCGCCTGTACAGGCTGGATTCTTCTGGTGTTGACCGGACTCTGGACAGCATTGCTCCGGGGGACTGTTTTGCGGAAGTGATGATCTACGCTGAGCCGGCACGCTATGCCTGCTATGCCGAGGCGCTGAAATCCAGTGAAGTTCTGATGATTCCGATCCGGGCTTACCGGGAGTTGCTGGGGCGCTATCCGGAATATGCCCAGGCCGCTCTCAATCACTATGCCCAGCGCGCTGTTACCCGGTTCCATGAGCTGGAAATCATGACGGTTCAGAACGCACGCGACCGGGTCATCCGTTACCTGATCGACCTCCTGCCAAACGGAGAAGACCAGGGCGGGGAAGTGGAACTGCCTCTGCCCAAGTGCCTGGTGGCTTCCAGGCTCGCCATGCAGCCGGAAACCTTTTCTCGCATTCTGGCCGACCTGAAAGCCAGCGGATTGGTTCGGGTAAACCGCAGCCGGCTGTTCATTTCAGATTCCCGGCGGTTGATCGAAACCGGTCAGTAAAAAAATCACCGGACTCTGCGCAGGAAGGGGTTGCAATCGCTTTTAAAGAAGCATATAAAATACATGTTAAAGATGTATTCAGGAGGCTTTTTATGGAAACCCTGTTATTCAGAGCGAACTGGGCGATGGTCTGGTCATTATCGGGATTGGTGCTGACGGTATTGGTGGCCTATCCCATGGCACACTACTTCCCCATGGCCATTCAGATTCTTGCGCATGTTGGCACTTTGCTTTTTGCGGTGGGCATAAAGGTCGCCTATGTTGCCAGGCTGGCTTTTCTTAGCCGTTTGGGCAGACCTGTCCATTGAGTATCGGTAGAATGATTGGCAATAAGGGGTGAGCGTGATTGCCGTGACCAGTGAGCGTGTTGGCAAAACCGGATTTCGTTTTCTTGCGTATATCTCCGCAGGACTGGCGGTCTTGGGTGTCGTCTTGCCACTGTTGCCAACAACGCCGTTTGTCCTTCTGGCTGCGTATTTTGCCAGTAGGGGATCGCCGGCTTTTGCCGCCTGGCTGGAGCAACACCAGACCTTCGGCACGGCGATTGAGCAATGGCGTCAGCGACGAGCGGTTCCTCTCAAAGCCAAGTTTCTTGCGTTGGCCATGATGATGGCAAGCTGGAGCATTTTGTTGCTTCTGGGGAGTCCGGCTCTGGTGCTGGCTATCTCAGGACTGTTCCTGCTGGCTGTAGCCGTTTATTTGATGACTCGCCCGAGCTGTTGAAGATTTCTATTATTGGGAGCAACACATGCACATCACCCGTTACACCGACTATTCACTCAGGGTTCTGATCTATCTGGCGGCAGAGGGTGACCGGCTGGCGACCATTCAGGAAATTGCTGACAGCTATGAAATTTCCAAGAACCATCTGATGAAAGTGGTGCATCAACTGAACAAGAAGGGCTACATAGAAACCATTCGGGGCAAGAACGGGGGTATGCGTCTGCATAGGGCACCAGAGGAGATTAACATCGGCATTCTGGTACGGGAAACCGAACAGGATCTGAATATTGTTGAATGTTTTTCCTCCCGCAATACCTGCAAAATCACGCCGGTGTGCGGCCTTAAATCCATGTTCAATGAGGCCCTGAAAGCGTTCCTGGAAGTGCTGGATCAATATACCCTGGCCGATATTGTGCAAAGCCGGCATCAGTCACAGCTCTTGCGCCTGTTACAGATCGCCTGACGCCCGCGTCGTTCAGGGACAGTGGTAGGTTTCCATCACTGCCCCTTCATCCAGGCTTTCCAGATGTACTTCAAAGCCCCACAGCCGGTGCGCATGACGCAGCACTTCTTCTGTTTCCGGCCCCAGCGGAACCCTGTCCACCGTGATATGTCGCAGGGTCAGCGACCGGTCGCCACGCACATCCACATTCCAGACCTGAATGTTCGGTTCCCGGTAACTGAGATTGTACTGGCGCGCCAGCTTTTCCCGCAGGGTACGGTAACCGGGATCGTCGTGAATGGCGGTGACGGTGTAATGGTCATCGAGGTCATCGTTTTCGATCGCAAACAGTTTCAGATCCCGCATCACTTTGGGAGACAGGAACTGCTGGATAAAACTCTCATCCTTGAAATTGCGCATGGCGAAGTGAACGGTTTCCAGCCAGTCCTGGCCGGCAATATCCGGGAACCACTCCCGGTCTTCCTCTGTGGGGTTTTCGCAGATACGGCGTAAATCCGTGAAGATGGAAAAGCCCAGGGTGTAAGGGTTAATGCCCGAATACCAGGGACTGTCGAAGGGTGGCTGATACACCACCGCAGTGTGGCTTTGCAGAAATTCGAGCATGAAGCCGTCGGTTACCAGGCCTTTTTCATACATGCGGTGCAACAGAGTGTAGTGCCAGAAGGTGGCCCAGCCTTCGTTCATTACCTGGGTCTGGCGCTGAGGGTAAAAGTACTGGCCCAGTTTGCGCACAATCCGCACCAGCTCCCGCTGCCAGGTTTCCAGTAGTGGCGCGTTCTTCTCAATGAAATACAGCAGGTTTTCCTGGGGCTCGCTCGGGTAGCGGTGGGTGCGTTTCACCGGACCTTCATCTTCCTCCGGGGTAGGGATGGTGCGCCAGAGGTCGTTAATGCGTCGCTGCTGGTATTCTTCCCGCTCTTTCTGTCGCCGGGCTTCTTCGGTTGCGGAAATCGGAGCCGGGCGTTTGTAGCGATCGACGCCGTAGTTCATCAAGGCATGGCAGGAATCCAGAATTTCTTCGACCTCTGTCACGCCGTATCGTTCCTCGCACTCGGCCACGTAATTGCGGGCAAACACCAGGTAATCAATGATGGCGCTGGCGTCGGTCCAGGTGCGGAACAGGTAGTTCCCCTTGAAGAAGGAGTTGTGGCCGTAACTGGCGTGTGCAATCACCAATGCCTGCATGGGCAGGGTGTTTTCTTCCATCAGGTAGGCAATGCAGGGGTTGGAGTTGATCACGATTTCATAGGCCAGCCCCATCTGGCCCCGCTCATAGCCCTTGGACGTTTGCAGAAACTGCTTGCCGAAGGACCAGTGGTGATAGCCCACTGGCATGCCTACCGAGCTGTAGGCGTCCATCATCTGTTCGGCGCTGATCACTTCCACCTGGTTGGGGTAGGTGTCCAGGCCGAACTCGGCTGCGCACTTTGCGATTTCGTCGTCGTACTGCCGGATCAGCTCGAAGGTCCATTCCGAGCCGGTGGAAACAGGCGTATTCATGCCGCTTTCCTCTCGAACAACTGGCGGAATACCGGATAGATTTCACCGGGGTCTGCAATCTGCTGCATGGCAAAACTATGGGGAGAACTTTCCTGGATCTTCTCGTATTCGTGCCAGAGCATCTGATGGTCGTTGGGGGTGATTTCCACGTAGGCGTAATACTGCACCAGCGGCAGCAGACTGTCGGCCAGCAGTTTACTGCATACTGGGGAGTCGTCGTTCCAGTTGTCACCATCGGAAGCCTGGGCGGCATAGATGTTCCATTCGTCCGGTGAGTAACGGGACTCGATGATCCTGTGCATCAGCTTCAGTGCACTGGAAACAATGGTGCCGCCGGTTTCCCGGGAATAGAAGAATTCCTCCTCATCCACTTCCTTGGCGCTGGTGTGGTGGCGGATAAACACCACGTCGATCTTCTTGTAGTTCTTCTTCAGGAACAGATACAGCAGGATGAAAAAGCGTTTGGCGATGTCTTTGTGGGCCTGGGTCATAGAGCCGGAGACATCCATCAGGCAGAACATGACGGCACTGGTGGCGGGCTTTGGCTGCTTCTGGTGCTGGCGGTAACGCAGGTCGATTTCGTCAATGAAGGGGATGCGTTTGACGTTGGCCTGCAGCCGGGCGATTTCGTCTTCCAGTGCTTTGATCTGATCGTCATGGCTGAATGCCGGGTCAAGATCACCGGGGGCGGCTTTCAACGCTTCCAGCTGTTTTTGCAGTTCCCTGATCTTGCGTTTCCGGGCACCGCCCAGGCCTAGGCGCCGGGCGTGGGCACCACGCAGTGAGCGCACAACATCCAGCTTGGCCGGCACGCCCTGGCTGGTGAACCCGGCGCGCACGTAATTGAAGGCTTCGGTGTCCTTGAGTTTCTTGCGGGCCAGGTTGGGCAACTCCAGATCATCGAACAGGAAGTCCAGAAATTCCTCCTGGGTAATCTGGAAGGCGAATTCATCCATGCCTTCGCCGTCCGGGCTGGCCCGGCCCTGGCCGGAGCCCTGGCCACTGCCGCCTGGCGGTTTGGCGATGGTGTCGCCAGCCACCCATTCCCGGTTGCCCGGATGCACCGCTTCCCGGCGACCGCCCTGACCGTGATGAAACACAGGCTCCTGAATATCTCTGGTTGGAATGGTGACTCTTTCGCCCCGCTCGATATCGGTAATCGAGCGGTTGTGCACCGCTTCAGAAACCGCCTTTTTGATGTGATGCCGGTAGCGGCGCAGAAACCGCTCCCGGTTCACCGCGCTTTTGTTTTTGCCATTCAGGCGCCTGTCGACGATGTGGGTCATGCCCATGGTACTGCTCCCGCTGGCCGTTAATGGGATTTACGAACACGCAGATACCACTCGGCAAGCAAGCGGACCTGTTTTTCGGTGTATCCACGGTCGACCATGCGATCCACAAACTGCTTGTGCTTGTTCTGGTCTTCCTGGCTGGCTTTCGGGTTGAAGGAGATAACCGGCAACAGGTCTTCGGTGTTGGAGAACATCTTTTTCTCGATCACCGCCCGCAGCTTTTCGTAACTTAACCAGGAGGGGTTCTTGCCGCCGTTATTGGCCCGGGCCCGCAAGACAAAATTGACCACTTCGTTGCGGAAGTCTTTCGGGTTGGAAATGCCGGCCGGTTTTTCGATTTTCTCCAGTTCGTCGTTGATGGAAGCCCGGTCAAGGATCTCACCAGTGTCCGGATCGCGGAACTCCTGGTCCTGTATCCACAGATCGGCATAGGTGACGTAGCGGTCGAACAGGTTCTGGCCGTACTCGCTGTAGCTTTCCAGATAAGCGGTCTGGATTTCCTTGCCAATAAACTGCACGTAGTGAGGCGCCAGGTACTCCTTGATAAAGCGCAGGTAGCGATCCTGAACTTCCGCGGGGAACTGCTCCTGTTCTATCTGTTTTTCCAGTACATAAAGCAGGTGTACCGGGTTGGCGGCAATTTCCGTGGTGTCGAAGTTGAACACCCGGGACAGGATCTTGAATGCAAAGCGGGTGGACAGGCCGTCCATGCCTTCCATGACACCAGCGGCGTCCCGGTATTCCTGAATGGATTTGGCTTTCGGGTCGGTGTCTTTGATGTTCTGGCCGTCATACACCTTCATTTTCGAGTAGATGCTGGAGTTTTCCGGCTCGTTGATGCGAGAGAGCACCGAGAACTGGGCCAGCATGTCGAGGGTGTCCGGAGCACAGGGAGCGCCGGCCAGGGAGCTGCTTTTCAGCAGCTTGCGGTAGATGTCGATCTCTTCGGTGACCCGCACACAGTAGGGCACCTTGACGATATACACCCGGTCCAGAAACGCTTCATTGTGCTTGTTGTTGCGGAAGGTCTGCCACTCGGATTCGTTGGAGTGAGCCAGGATGATGCCGTCAAAAGGCACCGAGCCCATGCCTTCGGTGGTGTTGTAGTTGCCTTCCTGGGTGGCGGTCAGCAGTGGATGCAGCACCTTGATCGGCGCTTTGAACATTTCCACAAACTCCATCAGCCCCTGGTTGGCCTTGCACAGGCCACCGCTGAAGCTGTAGGCGTCCGGGTCGTCCTGGGAGTAGTCCTCCAGCATGCGGATGTTGACCTTGCCCACCAGGGCCGAGATGTCCTGGTTGTTGTCGTCGCCGGGCTCGGTTTTGGAGACGCCCACCTGGTCCAGCACCGACGGATATTTCTTCACCACCCGGAACTGGCTGATATCGCCGCCGTACTCGTGCAGGCGTTTGACCGCCCACGGTGACATGATGGAATTCAGGTAGCGCCGGGGAATGCCGTATTCTTCTTCCAGAATGGCGGCGTCTTCGGCCGGGTCAAACAAGCCCAGGGGTGACTCGTTTACCGGTGAGCCCTTGATGGCGTAGAAGGGGACCTTCTGCATCAGCTGTTTGAGCTTCTCGGCCAGCGAGGATTTGCCACCGCCTACCGGGCCGAGCAGGTACAGAATCTGTTTCTTTTCCTCCAGCCCCTGAGCGGCGTGGCGGAAGAACGAAACGATGTTCTCCACGGCTTCTTCCATACCGTAGAATTCGGAAAACTCCGGATAACGCTTGATCATCTTGTTCGAGAAGATGCGTGACAGCCGTGGGTCACGGGAGGTGTCCACCAGTTCTGGCTCGCCAATGGCGATGAGCATTCTTTCGGCTGCGGTAGCGTACGCGGCCGGATCGTTCTTGCAGATCGCCAGATATTCCTCAAGGGAGTATTCCTCCTCCTGAGTGGCTTCGTAGCGGTCCTTGAATTGTTGCAGTATGGTCATGGGTGATCCCCCGATCGCAATGTTATCTGCCTGTTAACTCACGCAATTTCCCCGTTGTTTTGGTTGGCCTCTGGCGGCGTTGGGTATCTGGTTTATCAGGAATGGGTGTCGGCAGGCTTCCTTGATTGTTGTGTCGGTTGGAAGCTCTGCCTGTTTTCAGTCTAGTCCAGAGTGAGCGGGTTGGGCAGAAAATGTACGAATCGGGATCATTAAATCGTGCTATTTCGGAGTGAGCACGAACACACTCTCGCTCACGCCGTTTTGCAGCCCTTTGCGTTTCACGAACAGATCGTCTTTGGCCAGGTCGTTCCTGAGTATGTGGCGGATGTCATAATCTTCACCGAACAACTGGAACACTTCGCTGTCTGGAACATTGAACGGTGGGCCCTGCATTTCGCTACCGTCGTAATCCAGTGTGATCAGAAGGATGCGGGCTTCATCCGGCATAATCGCGGTAAGATGTTCGACATACTCCGGGCGCATTTCCGGCGGCATGGCGATCAGAGCGGCACGGTCGTAAACCAGCCTCATATGTCTGAGATCGTCTGGTACCAGTTGGAAAAAGTCACCACACCAGATTTCCAGGTCATCGTGTTTGAACGTGGTAAACGGCTCGCCGGGGTGCACTGAGGCTTTTTCTTTTGCTTCTTCAAAGAAATCCTTGCAGGCGATTTCGCTCAGTTCTACACCCAGTACGGGGTGCCCACGATCATGTAGCCACCACATGTCATGGGCCTTGCCGCACAGGGGTACGAAGACCGCATCGGTGCTTTTGCCAGCAAACTCAGACCAATGGTCATACAGGTACTGGTTAACGGTGCCCTGATGAAAGCCGATTTCGTTTTTCGCCCAGCGTGCGTGCCAGAATTCGTGTTCCATGGTGGACCTCCGGAATTTGAACGTTTTCCCCAGTCTAACTTAATCTGTTTGCTTGTAGAGTCAGGAGATAAATATGAAAGCCATTTTTCTGGACGCCGCAACACTGGGTAACGATGTCGATCTGGAACCGATAGAGGAAGTAACCGGCGGGCTGGTGTGCTATCCCTATACGACACCGGATCAGGTAACAGAACGAATCCGGGGATTCGATACTGTGCTGGTGAACAAGGTTGTTCTGGGCCGGGAACATTTTGAAGCCTGCCCCGAGCTCCGGACCCTTGCAGTGGTGGCTACGGGCCTGAACAACATCGACCTGCAGGCGGCGAATGAGCACGACATCCAGGTGATGAACGTAACCCACTATGGCCGCTCAACGGTGGCCCAGCACACCATGGCTCTGATTCTGGCGCTGGCAACACGGTTGCTTGACTACAACCAGGATGTGCGTGCCGGGCGCTGGGGTGAAAGCGATATGTTCTGTTTGATGAACCACCCGATCATGGAGCTGGAGGGCAAAACTCTGGGCATTGTCGGCTACGGCGATCTGGGGCAGGGTGTGGCCCAAAGGGCTGAAGCGTTTGGCATGAAGGTTGTTCTGGGCTGCCGCCCGGGACAGGAGCCGGGTGAGGTGGATGGCTATGCGCGGATTCCGTTGAACGAATTGCTGGCATCGGCCGATGTGCTTTCGTTGCACTGCCTGCTCACTGATCAAACCCGAAACCTGATCGGAAAGCACGAGCTTGCGCTGATGAAACGGGAAGCGTTGCTGATCAACACCAGTCGTGGTGGTCTGGTGGATGAGGCAGCGCTGGCTGAGGCGCTGTGCAATGGTGAAATAGCCGGTGCCGGGTTCGATGTGCTTACCGAAGAGCCGCCGCGTCATGGTAACCCGCTGCTTGAGGATAACATTCCCAATTTGATTGTTACTCCGCATTCCGCCTGGGCCAGTCGTGAGGCCAGGCAGCGAATAGTGGAGATTACGGCAGAAAATCTGGCAGCGGGTGCAATTGAGGCCTGAAGATAGTTGTCAGAATGCTTCTGGCTGATACTCTGTAGAAAACTGACAGGCAGGACGTTGTGTGGTTTCTGTACAATTGAAAGATCGGCTCCAGGCTGCAGAAAAGTGGATCCTCGCCAACCCCAATCCGCCCGAAAAGTGGCCCTGGACCTGGCTATACAAGATTGGGCGTTCGCTCTACGCGCTGGTTCGGGATGTGGTCAGCGGACAGCTTACGTTGCACGCCATGAGCCTGGTGTACACTACGCTGCTGAGCATTGTGCCGTTGCTGGCGCTGAGCTTTTCGGTGTTGAAGGCGCTGGGTGTGCATCAGCGCATGGAGCCGTTTCTGTACCAGTTTTTCGAGCCGATGGGCCCTCAGGGCATGGAGTTGGCCGAGCGCGTTCTCGGTTTTGTCGATAACATAAAAGTCGGGGTTCTGGGTTCCGTAGGCCTGTTACTGCTGGTCTATACGGTCATTTCGCTGGTTCAGAAGATCGAGCGTTCGTTCAATATGATCTGGCGGGTGCCAGATATGCGTTCAATGGCCCAGCGGTTCAGCAACTACCTGAGCGTAATTATGGTTGGGCCATTGCTGATGGTCTCTGCCATCGGTTTCACCGCCTCTATTTTTTCCTCGGAGCTGGTCCAGCGGGTGATAGAAATCGAGCCGTTCGGCTCCCTGATTCTGATGGTCAGCCGGTTCACACCGTTTTTCCTGGTGGTTGCCGCCTTCACCTTCGTTTATGTGTTTATCCCCAATACCCGCGTGAAATTGCGATATGCCTTTATCGCGGGGCTGGTCGCCGGGGTGTCCTGGCAGGCGGCGGGCATGTTGTTCGCTTCGTTTGTGGCAGGCTCTGCCCGCTACGCTGCGATCTACTCCGGCTTTGCGGTTGGCGTTATCCTGCTGATCTGGACTTACCTGAACTGGATGATTCTGCTGCTGGGAGCCAACCTGGCCTTCTATATGCAAAACCCCGGCTCCATCGCCAGGCACCGGGAGGTCCAGTTGTCGCCGGAGTTGCAGGAGAGTGTGGGCCTGGCACTGGTCTGGATGGTGGTCAAACCGTTCAGTCGGGGCGAGCCGGCGCCTCAGCAGGAGTCACTGGAGCAGGCCTTGCGGGTTCCGGGAGAGGTTACCCGTAAGATCAGCGATAAGCTGATCCGGGCCGGGCTGCTGAGCCTGGCGGGCCCGAATGGCGATAAGTTGGTGCCCGGGCGAGCGCTGGACCTGATCAGCATCGGCAATGTGCTGCAGGCGGTTCGCCGGGATGAGGAACGGGTGGTTGACCGGCTACCTTCCCGCGCCATGCCAGCGCAGTTGAGAGACCTCACGGCTGACCGGGAAGACATTACCTTCGCAGAACTGGTCAAAAACGAGGAGTCTTCGCAGGAAGGGAAAGGAATCAGCCAGACCGGACATTAGACTCTGGACGTCGACGTTCTGCCTTCTTCGAGCATTGCCAGCAGGGCGTTGCGGACCTCGGTGATCTGCGCCGGTGGCAGATCAATGATCCGGTACAGCTCCTGTTCAGGAAGGCTGCGCTGATGCGCATGGCGTAATATTTCCCGTGAGCCCAGCAAAAGCCCGTCGGTTACCGCAGAGTGCCGCTGTTTAGGCGCGGGGCGTTCTGCGTATAACAGCCAGGCGTGGTATTTCGGTGGCAGCTTCCACTCGTTGGCCAGCCGTTGACATACTGCCCACTGTTGTTGCGCCAGAGCGGCCCGTAACAGAGCCGGTTCCGGCTCCATACCCTCGCCCCGGGCCCGGCATATGCGGGACAACTCCCGCCGGATGGTCAGGTAGGCCAGGCCAGGCAGTAATCCCACTACAAAATAGGCACTGGTATCCTCGCCGTGCTTTCTGGCAACCATTTCAGTGGCCCGGGCACAGCTAAGCGCCCAGCGCCAGGTCCGTTGGGCAAACAATGCTTCCCGGCTGTTTCTGGCCGCCATCATGGGGCGCATCACGGCGGCTGCCGTGACACTGCGGATGCCATTGAGGCCGAGTACGAAAACGGCCTGATCAACAGATTCTATGTAGTGATGGCCATGACGAAAGAAAGGACTGTTGGCTACCTGCAACAGTTGCTCAGTGAGTTTCGGGTCGCTGAGGATAATGCTGGAGACCTTGCTGCGCTCAATGGTTTCGCCGGAAAGTGCCTTCAACAATTGGGGAAGGGTTGCGGGCTGGTGTGGGAGTTCATCCAGGTGCCGGTTCTCAATACGCCGTTCCAGTTCCGCCAGGATTTCATCCGCACCGTCAACGTCGACTTTGAGCTTTCCGGGTTCCACATCCAGCAGCCAGCAGAACAGGTTTTCTTCAAGCTGAACAATCAGGTCACTGTCGGTGCTTTGATGGCCCGGAGAGTCCGCATCTGCGGGATTGAACAAACGAGGTTCGCTGGCGCTCGCAACCGGGGCGGCGACTGGTTTTCGTGAAAGCAGGCCTGATATCCAGGAAAAAAAGCCTGACATTCATGCCTCCGGGTCAGCGTGTGGCGGAAATGGTTGGTTCTGTCGTCAGTATAGTGATGTCGAAAAAGACTGCACAATATCGGGGCAGTAAAGCAACTCTAAATGTCGCCCCATAACCACTGGCACAGTGCCAGGGCGGCCACTGGTGCGGTTTCGGTGCGAAGCACCCGTGGGCCCAGAGCAACCGGAAGAAAGCCGGCGGTTTCGGCCTGCGTGATTTCATCAGCAGACAAACCGCCTTCCGGGCCGATCATCAATGCCACGGAGCCGGGTTTGGTCAGCGAATCCAGGCTCTGTTCGGTACGGTGGTGCAGCACCAGGCGCAAATCACAATCCTGGCTGTGCTCCAGCCATTGGCTGACCGTCATGACCGGCAAAATCTCCGGAACCCGCGCCCGACCGCATTGCTCCGAGGCACTGATGGCCACCTGCTGCCAGTGGCGAAGGCGCTTTTCTTCCCGGTCACCCTTGAGCTTAACGTCACAGCGCTCGGTCGCCAGCGGGACAATCCGGCTGACTCCCATTTCCACGGCCTTCTGCACGGCATAATCCATGCGATCACCCTTCGACAGGGTTTGCCCCAGAACGACTTCCAGTGCGGATTCGGTGGATTTCGTCGCCTCGCCGGTAACTTCGACCTGCACGTGCTTCTTGCTGGCGGCAACAATGCTGGCCTCGTAATCGTGGCCATCACCGTTGAACAGAACCAGCTGTTGCCCGGGCTGCATGCGCAACACCCGCCCGACATGCCCGGCGGCGTTTTCGTCCAGCTCACAGGTTTTGCCGGGTTCCAGAGGTGAGTCTGTGTAGATGCGGGGGGTGCGCATGAATGTTCAGTCCTTCTTTAGTCCGCAACGGCAATGTCGATGCCTTCGGTTGCTACCTGGCCAAGATGGCGGATTTGCTCTTCGGTGATCACATAAGGGGGCATAAAATACACCACATTGCCCAGCGGGCGCAGCAGGGATTCGCGGGTCAGGGCGTGCTGGTATACCCGCAGGCCCCGACGTTCCTGCCAGGGGAAGGGTGTCTTGTCGGCCTTGTTCTTCACCATCTCCACCGCCAGGGTCATGCCGTGCTGGCGAATGTCGCCCACGTTGGGGTGGTCGGCCAGGTGTGCCACCGAGTCGGCCATACAAGCCGACAGCCGCCGATTGTTCTCGATCACGTTATCATCCCGGAAGATATCCAGCGTTGCCAGTGCCACGGCGCAACCAATGGGGTTGCCGGTGTAGCTGTGGCTGTGCAGGAAGGCTTTCAGGGTTTCGTAATCGTCGTAGAAGGCGTCGTAAACATCGTTGGTGGTCAGCACTACGGACAGCGGCAGGTAACCGGCGGTCAGGCCCTTGGACAGGCACATGAAATCCGGGGTGATTCCGGATTGTTCGCAGGCGAACAGGGTGCCGGTACGGCCGAAGCCGACGGCAATTTCGTCGGCAATCAGGTGCACGCCATAGCGGTTGCAGGCTTCCCGCAGTTTGGTGTGGTAAACCGGGTGGTGCATGCGCATACCACCGGCGCACTGGATCAGCGGCTCGACCACCACGGCGCAAATTTCATCGTGCTTGTCGGCCAACAGCTGTTCCATGGCCTCGAACTGGCGCAGGGCGTAGGCTTCGTCGGTTTCCCCGGGCTCCTTGTTGAAGGCATCCGGGGAGGGCGCGGTGAGCACTTCCATCAGCAACGGCTGGTAGGTGTCCTTGTACAGGGCGACATCCCCCAGAGCCAAAGCGCCCAGGGTTTCACCATGGTAGCTGTTGGACAGGTTGACGAAGTTCTTCTTGGCAGGCTTGCCGTGGTTCTTCCAGTAGTGGTAGCTCATTTTCAGAGCGGCCTCGATGGCGGAGGAACCGTTATCGGCATAAAAACACTTGTCCAGGCCTTCCGGCGTAACCTCAATCAGTCGCTCGGACAGCTCCACCACCGGCTCATGACTGAAACCGGCCAGAATGACATGCTCCAGCTTGTTGACCTGTTCCATGATCGCGTTATTGATGCGCGGATTGGCATGGCCGAACAGGTTTACCCACCAGGAACTGACGGCATCGATGTAGCGGTTATTCTCGAAGTCTTCCAGCCAGACGCCTTCGCCGCGCTTGATCGGGATCAGGGGCAGGGTTTTGTGGTCTTTCATCTGGGTGCAAGGGTGCCATACGGACTTCAGATCGCGGGCAACGAGGTCGGCATTACGCATGGGGGTCTCCGGTGTTTTAATTGGAACGCTGTTAACCTTCGAGAATATTACAGTTAACAGCGAGCCGAAGAAACCCGGAGCAGTCCCCACCTTCATTGGACGGTTTTAACCGGATTTCTGGTGGTGCCACCAGGCATTCATGCCGCCAGCCAACTGATAGGCATCAAACCCCAGGTCACGCAGAAGTCGTACGGCCGGGATGCTGCGATGAGCGGAAAGGCAGATTGCGACAACCGGTTTTCCCGGATCCAGCTTAAGCGTTTGTACGGCCTTTCGGGAGAAATGTGTGATCGGTAAGTTCGTAGCGCCATCAATATGATCGGCATGAAATTCCGCTGTGGTGCGGACATCTATCATCTGGAAGTCGTTTTTTTGAGTATTCAACTGTGTAGGCGTCACTTCCGGTACTTTGCCGAAGGGTAGCCAGCTTAAAATATTCATAAGAAGCGCTCCGGGGTTGATTCCTGCGCTTCAGTCTATCGGAGGGGGCTTGCAGTGAATACAGATTCTGGTCCGGCCAGTCGCGCTGAAACGTCACTAAAAACCCAGTTTGTTGCAGATGCATTGGCCATGCCTGTGCACTGGTACTACAACCCGCTGGATATCGAGAAGGCCTTCCCCGGGGGCATTCAACGTTTTGAGCCGCCGCCTCGGTATCACCCATCCTCGATCATGTCGTTGCACTCAACAAGCGGAGGTGGCCGAGCCACGGCCAAAGCCTTGGCAAAACCAACAGAGGTCGTCGGAGAGGTGATTCTCAAGGGCAAGCGGGGTTTCTGGGATACGCCCAATGTGCACTATCACCAGGGCATGCAACGGGGCGAGAACACGCTCAATGCCCATTGTGCCCGGGTGCTGATGCGCAGTTTGGCCGATTTGTCTGGTCCGTATGATCGCCAGGCGTTTGCCGACGCCTACATTCGCTTTATGACCGCGAACCCTCCGCAGCATCCGGATACCTATGCCGAGTCGTACCACCGTGGTTTTTTCGCCAATTGGACGCGGGGCTGCCCACCGGAAAAGTGTGCGGCGGTAACCCATGACACGCCATCGATCGGCGCGCTGGTGACGGTTGCACCACTGGTATTTTATGAGCGGTTACGGGGCGGTTCTGTGGCGTATATTCAGTCGGTTTGCCGCAACCATCTGGCGCTGACTCACCCTGATGAAGGCCTGATGCGCGTGAGTGACCGTTATGTGGCACTGCTATGTGGCCTTTTGGAAGCTGATACCGACGAGGCTGTGACGGCATTACTGATCGAGGCCGGGAAAGGTCGGGCCGGGGGCGAGGTGGATCGGTTGTTTGTCCGCAACCTGCCGGACAACCAGGTGGTCGGTCGGCTGTATTCACCGGCTTGTTATATCTCGGATGCCTGGCCGGTGGTGCTGTATCTGGCCTATAAGTATCGGGAAGATCCGTGGCTGGCACTTCGTGTCAACACCAACCTCGGTGGTGATAATGTTCATCGCGGCATGGTGCTGGGTGCGATACTGGGGTTGCTGAACAATGAGGTGGCCACCCGCTGGTTTGATCAGCTGGTGGCGCACAAAGAGATGGAGCAGGAGATTGCCGCGCTGATCAGCGCGACAACCGCTCCCAGATAGTCACCTCAGAGAGGGTGTGCTGGAATTTGTGCTGCGTTTCACGGATGACAAACGGCACTTTCTTCGGCTCACCCACCATGCGGAAATGCCCGCCCAGGTGGTCCTTCAGGCCATCGAGGGTGGTGTAGCTTTCACCATCTTTCTTGAAACCACCGATCCATTCTTCTTTCGGTGTGTGTTCCTCCAGCCAGGTGTAAGGAGAGGCAATCACCAACAGCCCGCCGTCGTTGATGCGTTCGTGAATACTGTCCAGGAAGCGTCTCGGTTTGTAGAGCCGGTCAATCAGGTTGGCCGCCAGGACCAGATCGTAGCCGCTCAGTTGTGGTTTGAGGTTGCAGGCGTCGCCTTGCTGGAAAACGACCTTGTCTGCCGTGTTCTCGAGCCCGAGCGCCTTGAGCGTGCGGGTGTGGTAACTGACCAGCTCTCCTTCTTCGGCCAGTGCGTAGCGAATGGAGCCCTGTTCGGCCATTTCCACGCCCAGGCGGATGAAGTTGGCGGAGAAATCCACCCCATCTACTGCATCGAATTTTCTCGCCAGCTCAAAACTTGAGCGGCCGCAGGCACTGCCAAGATCCAGTGCTTTGCGGGTGGGCTTTCCGTCCATGGCGGCAAGGCACAGCTCGGCCAGCGCTTTCGGGAAATTATCCACACCGTACCAGGTGTCGCCGAAATGGAATTCGGCGTATTCCGTCAGTAAGCGGTCGCTCTCGTAGTAGGCATTGGGTTTGGGGGCTTCGGCCTCGGATTCAATATAGCGGAAGCCGGCATGCTGGAAAAAGTGAGGCCGGAAGGCATAACGCGCCGCCAGCCGGGCCTCGTTACCACAGGAAATCCAGGAGCCGCCCTTGATCAGGTTGTGCTGGCCATCAAAGGTCGGCGTGGTGAAATCGTCGTACAGCGGATGCACCTTGAAGTTTTCGAACGGGTAGGTCGGGGTTTCGGTCCATTGCCAGGCATTGCCGACCACGTCGAACCATTGGCCATGCCGGAACCGGGTGACCGGGCAGGAGGGCGCGCCATGGTCCAGATGCAGATTGGCATTGGCAGGGCGATTGCCCACCTCGTCCACACCGGCTTCTTCGCAAAGCCGATACCACTCATCTTCTGTCGGCAGGCGAATGGGTCGCCCGGTTTGTTCACGCTTCCATTCGCAGAAGGCTTTGGCTTCGTGGTAGTTCACTTCCACGGGCCAGTCCCACGGCATTTCGACCTCTTCGGTCATCAGGCGCAAATGCCAGCCGTTGTGCCAGCGCCAGAACGTAGGATGTTTGGCTTGCGCAAACTGGCGCCAACCAAGGCCCTCATCACTCCAGTAGCGGTCTTGTTCATAACCGCCGGCTTCCACGAAGGCCAGAAATTCCTGATTACTGGCCAGATATTGGCTGGCCTTGAACGCCTCGAGATGGGCCTCGTGTTCGCCGTATTCGTTGTCCCAGCCATACCAGGCATCGTCGTAGGATTTGCCAACGCGCACAGTGCCGGCCGGAACGGTGACAAGCGTGTTCTCCGGTGCTTCACCGGTTTCGCGAGTTGGCGCCCAGGCAGGTTGCTGCTGGACCCGGGCCAGATCGTGCTGGCGGATCAAGACCGAGGAGGTTTCCAGGTGGATGCGCTCGTGCTCGATGCCCATCACAATCGGCCACCAGGGGCTTTCCCAGTTAATGGGTAGCGTCAGGGGCAAGGATTCGATCAGTTCAAGGACGGTGGTCCGCACCTTGTCACGGTAGTCCATCACTGCAGCAACACTGG
>Ga0136556_1000098_pt1 | contig 63368 bp, 56 predicted proteins | sample AntRauTorckE6831_FD_104780 | JGI IMG/M metagenome (GOLD analysis project Ga0136556, IMG submission 104780) | Saline lake microbial communities from Rauer Islands, Antarctica - Metagenome Torckler E6 #831 | ecosystem: Environmental > Aquatic > Non-marine Saline and Alkaline > Saline | place... | reverse complement strand
TAGCTTTGCGCAAGTCTGGTCGCTGGAAGAAGCGGTAGCCGAGCAGCGAGAGGCCAATTCGAAGCTTTCAGTGCGTAATGAGCGGCTTTATGCGGAGGTGCGGAATCTTCGTGGTGAGCAGGGTGCGGTGGAAGAGCGGGCTCGTATGAATCTCGGGCTTATTCGTGACAATGAGACGTTTTTTCTGGTCGTCGAGAATTAATTCATGGTTTGGGTGTTACGAGCGTCGGGGAGGTTTTCTCCGGGAACCGCTACAAGCACGTCCCTGGCAGATTTTTGCTCCTGCAAAATCTGCACTCCCACCTTCCATGGTGGTCGTGCGCTTTGATGCTATCTTAACCTTTTGAAATGCACGGATAGAGCATTCCCGACCCGTCCTGAATTTTGTGCAGACCCTCTTATGAATGATCCTCTACTTTGGCTAATCGTTCCCGCCGCCGGTATTGGCCAGCGCATGAAAGCGGAATGTCCCAAGCAGTACCTCACCATTAATAACCGTTTTATTCTCGATATCACGCTGTCCCGTTTGCTGGATAACGCAGCCTTCGCAGGTTGTATGGTGCCGTTGAGTGCGCAGGATCATTGGTGGCCGGATTCGGAATCGTCGCAGGACGACCGTATTCAGACCTGTACCGGTGGCAGCGAGCGGGCGGATTCGGTGTTGTCGGCGCTTCATGCACTCGATGAGCAGGCCGGGGAGCAGGATTGGGTGTTGGTTCACGATGCCGCCAGGCCGTGCCTGCATTCTCATGATCTTTCCAACCTGATTGACTTCCTGTTTGAACACCCGGTTGGTGGTTTGCTTGCAGCGCCGGTGGCGGATACTTTGAAGCAGGCTTCGGGTGGCGAGTTCCCGGAGGTTGAGGCGACGCTGGATCGCAATCGGTTGTGGCGGGCGTTGACGCCGCAGATGTTCCGGTTCGGGGCGCTCAAGCGGGCGTTGGCATTGTGCCTGGAACGTGGGGTTGCCATTACCGATGAGTCCTCTGCCATGGAGGTTTCCGGTAATATGCCGGCTCTGGTTGAGGGGCGGCCGGATAATATCAAGATTACGGTGCCTTCGGACCTGGCGCTGGCCGGGTTTATTCTGGGGCAGCTGTAAGTTTCTGTTTTTGAATTTCATATCGGAGCAAGACATGCGCATCGGTCAGGGTTTTGATGTCCACGCTTTCTGTGAGGGCAGTTCGGTCATTCTGGGTGGAGTGGAGATTCCTCACACTCAGGGGCTGCAGGCCCATTCTGACGGGGATGTGCTGCTGCATGCGCTGGCGGATTCCATGCTCGGCGCGGTGGCGTTGGGCGATATCGGGCATCTGTTTCCGGACACCAGTGAAGAGTGGGCCGGGGCGGACAGCCGGGTGCTTTTGCGTCATGTGATGCAGCGGGTGCTTGAGGAAGGCTTTTCAGTGGTGAATGTGGATACCACGATTATTGCCCAGGCGCCAAAGATGGCGCCTCATGTTGAAAGTATGCGCCTGACTATTGCCGAGGATCTTGGCATCCCGGTCAATCGCGTCAGTGTGAAAGCAACCACCACCGAAAGGCTTGGTTTTACCGGCCGGGGTGAGGGCATTGCCTGTCAGGCCGTGTGTTTGCTTGAACCGGTGAAATCATGAATTCTCCGTCGTCCGTGGGAAAGTGGCGTCTGGACTGGCCGGTTTCGGCCGGTGAGCGTGTTGGCTCTGCTCGGTTGAAGACAACACCGGAAGACTTCCGTGTCACGGAGTGGCTATGGCCGGAGGACGAGTCTTCGACAGAAAGCGCCGAAATGCCAGCCGGTAGTGGTGAACATCTGTGCGTTCGTCTTGAGAAATCCGGGGACAACACCGAATACGTTGCCCGCGAATTGGCCGCCCTGGCCGGGTGCCGTGATTTCGAGGTTGGTTTTTGTGGGCTGAAAGACCGGCACGCGATTACCGTGCAGTGGTTCAGCCTCTATCGGCCGGGCCGGGAAAGTGAAGATTCTGAATTGCTTGCCGAAATCGCCGGGCGCTGGCCAGTGCGTGGCAGTAAACGCCATGCCCGTAAGCTCCGGCGTGGTGAACACCGGGGCAATTATTTCGAGCTTGTGTTGCGCGAGGTGGCCGGTGAACGCCAAGCGCTGGATTCTGCCCTGGCATTGCTCCGGCAACGGGGGGCGCCAAATTATTTCGGGCCCCAGCGATTTGGTATCCAGGGAGGAAATCTTGACCGTGCAGTAACGCTGGACCCCACGAGGCTTAACAGAAAACGTGGGCGTGGTGGCAGAAATGCCTCGAAAAACGTATTGTACTTTTCGGCGGCACGTTCCTGGCTGTTCAATGAAGTGCTGGCGGCGCGGGTTGTGGCCGGAAACTGGTTTACGGAAATAACCGGTGAGCCGGAAGCCGGCGCCGGCTCACCCACAGGCCCTTTGTGGGGCGATGGCGGCACAACAGCCGCGGGTGACCAGGAAGCGCTGGAGCGGGAAATTGTGGCGGCTCATCCTGAGTTTGCCCATCTGTTTCAGAGTACCCGGATGAAACCCGAACGGCGTGCACTGGTAACCCGGCCGGAATCGTTCTCCTGGCAATGGTTTGATGACCACACCCTGTCTCTGCAGTTCTTTCTGCAGCCAGGCCAGTACGCAACAACGATTCTTGCTGATATCTTCGAGCTGGAGGACATGAGCCTCGGCCACAATAATAAACAGTCAGGTTAGTGGAGAGCACTGTGCGTATTTTGTTGTCCAATGATGATGGCGTACATTCGCCGGGGCTCGTGGCCCTGTATGAGGGGCTCCAGGGGCTGGGGCAACTGGAAGTCGTGGCCCCCGACAGGGATCATAGCGGCGCCAGTAATTCATTGACTCTAAACCGGCCGCTGACGGTAGAAGAGCATCCCAATGGTTTTCAGTCCATCGACGGCACACCAACAGATTGCGTGCACCTGGCCGTTAACGGGCTTTTTGATGAGCCGTTTGATCGGGTGGTTTCCGGTATTAACACGCACGCCAACCTGGGCGACGATATTATCTACTCCGGTACGGTCGCAGCCGCCACCGAAGGCCGGCATCTGGGTTTGCCTGCCATTGCCGTGTCTCTGGTCAACGATGGTCATTTCCACTATGAAACCGCTGCGAGGGTGGTGCGTACACTTCTGGAAAACCGCCTGGCGTTGTCTCTCGGCCCGCGTTCCATCCTGAATGTAAATGTGCCTGATCTGCCCTGGGAACAGCTGCAGGGTATCCGGGTTACCCGGCTTGGCCACCGGGAACGAGCCGAAGGCGCTGTGCCCATGACCTGCCCGCGGGGCAAAAAACGTTACTGGATCGGTGCGGCCGGCAAGGGCGGCGACGCCGGACCCGGAACCGATTTCCATGCAGTACGCGAAGGCTATGTATCCATTACCCCGGTGCATATCGACATGACCCGTCATGAAGCCATGTCTGCGCTCAGGGAATGGAGTGAAGGGCTTCAGAACCCGGGAGAGCAGTCATGACGGCAATGCTTGAAGGCATCGGAATGACCTCCAGGCGCACCCGGATGCGCCTGGTGCAGCGCCTGCGGGAGATCGGCATCCAGTCTGACCAGGTTCTGGACGTGATCGGCCAGGTACCCCGGCATATTTTTCTTGATGAAGCCCTGGCCCACCGGGCCTATGAAGATACCTCGCTACCCATTGGCCACGGCCAGACTCTTTCTCAGCCGTATATTGTTGCCCGCATGACCGAGCTGCTGCTGGCCCATGGGCCGGAGCATGTGCTCGAGCTGGGTACCGGCTCGGGCTATCAGACAGCTGTGCTGGCTCAGATGTTTCCACGAATTTACAGCGTGGAGAGAATCCGGCCACTTCAGGATCGGGCCCGGGATCGCCTCAGGAAACTGCAGGTGCGCAATGTCCTGCTCAAGCACGCCGACGGTGGCATGGGCTGGCCTGAACGCGGGCCTTTTGATGGCATTATTGTTACCGCTGCGCCCACTGATGTACCGCAGGAATTGCTGGAACAGCTGGCCGAAGGTGGAGTGCTGATAGCGCCAGTAGGCGAGGAAAACCAGGTTCTTGTGGAAGTTATTCGTAAAGGTGATCGGTTTGAACGGCGTGAACTGGAGCCTGTTCGCTTTGTGCCTCTGCTGGCCGGAGTGATCCGCTGATGGCCGATCTCCCGGACGGTACCTCCCGGCGTCACCATCCGGTGACCATTTTTTTGCGAGGTATGGCCATGGGTGCGGCGGACATCGTTCCCGGCGTGTCCGGCGGAACCATTGCATTTATTACCGGTATCTATTTTCGCTTACTGGAGGCGATCAGTGCTGTGCCGTCTGCAGTTTTCCGGCAATTGCTGAAAGGCAATCTTCGCGCTTTCTGGCAGGCTGTTGATGGCAACTTTCTGGTGTTGCTTCTGGCCGGGATCATCACCAGTATCGCCACTCTGGCGTCGCTGATTACCTGGCTGCTGGCGGAGCATCCGATCCTGATCTGGAGCTTCTTCTTTGGCCTTATTCTGGCTTCAGTCTGGCATATCGGTTGGCAGGTGCGGCGATTTGTGCCGGGACTGCTCGTTCCTCTGCTTGCTGGCATTGTGATTGCGTGGTGGGTAACAACGCTACCGGCCAGTGAAGTGGCGCCAACGGGTATGGCCTTTCTTGGTGCCGGAGCATTGGCTATCTGCGCGATGATTCTGCCTGGGGTGTCTGGCAGTTTTCTGCTGTTAATCATTGGCATGTACGGCCCGGTTCTGGCTGCAGTCAAAAGTTTTGATGTCGGATTGCTGGCGCTGTTTCTGGCAGGTTGCGGGATTGGACTGTTGTCGGCCGCAAAGCTGATTACTCTCGCTTTCCGGCATTTCCACGATACTGTGCTGGCCCTGCTGACCGGATTCATGGTGGGCGCTCTGGCCAAAGTCTGGCCCTGGCAGGAGACGCTGAGCTGGCGAACCAACAGAGCTGGTGAACAGGTGCCTTTGAGCCAGACCCCGGTCACCCCGGAAACCTGGAGTGTCCTGTACAATCAGGATCCCATGGTACTGCCAGCATTGCTGGTAGCCTTATTGGGCCTTGCGCTGGTTCTGGTGCTCGATATCGTGGGGCGCCGGACAGAAGCCGACGTGCACAAGCTTGATTGACAGTTGCAGGTGTTACTGAATGCACAGGCAACTGTTTCTTCAGGTAACAGTTACCTGTGCACGGTAACCTGATTTGCTGGTTAATTGTGCGATATATTAGGAATTTAGTCCTGAAATATGAGAAATTGCATCGTTACCGGTCAATTTCTTAGATGGATTTATCATAATCAGGCAATTTTTATACGTGACTCCTTCCATCGGGCGTAAAGTATCAGATGACGCTGTCAGAGCACCTGCTCCGCCAGTGCTCCCGTCCCGGCGTTTGTCGACGCCTCGCCCCGGGCTTTCTCTGGCCATTGCCTTTCTGTTTCTTGTCTTTTTGTCCGGCTGTAATACCAGTGCAATCTACTGGGATCATCTTTATAACCCTCCGGTGTATTGGGGCAGCCATGTCGTCAAGAAGGGCGAAACCCTTTATGGCATTGCCTGGCGATATGGTCGTGATTTCCGGGAACTGGGAGATGCCAATGGCCTGGAGCCACCCTGGACCATTCATCCTGGAGATGTGTTGCGGCTGGACAAGAAGGGGTCTGTCTCGCGCACTGCCAGTGCATCTTCCGGGTCTTCGGCGTCAGCGCCCCGGCGAACAGCAAGTTCTTCGCCTGCAACCCGAACCTCAGAACCAAAACGGACAACGAGTAGCAGTCCGGTGGCATCGGACATCGACTGGCGCTGGCCCCACGGTGGCACTGTAATTGCAAGATTTTCAACATCCGGAAAAGTCAACAAGGGTGTTGATATAGCCGGTAAATCCGGTGATGACGTAAAAGCAGCCGCCAGCGGCAGTGTGGTGTACGCGGGTAGCGGGTTGTTAGGGTATGGAAACCTGATTATCGTGAACCACAGTGAGCACTATCTCAGTGCATACGCTCATAACCGGAAGATTCTGGTGCAGGAAGGGGAGGATGTAGAAGCCGGACAGGTAATCGCTGAGTTGGGCAGTACAGGCACGGACAAACCGATGTTGCATTTCGAAATTCGAAGGAACGGCAATCCGGTGGATCCGACACGATACCTGCCGCGGCGATAACATCAGGAAACAGGACTTTCTGAGTTCATATAACCTGGAAGGCTGACAGAGAACCGCAAAGCACAAAAAAATGGCCATGGCACAAGCCAGCCAGCAGTGTCCTGAAACGGAAGACAATCGATACCCGAAATAAAAAGAAGCATCGGGAATGACAGGATTTTCAGAGGCGGGGTAGACCAATGTCAGTAGAGCAAGAAGACCTCATTGTTGATCGCGTTGCAGATGCGGACGATGCAAACGATCATGTATTAGCTGAAGAACGCGTAGAGAAGGCGGCAGCTGAAGAGCCTCCGGTCGATGCGAGGGAAGATTTTCCTTCCCGGGGAAAGTATTACGCCAGTCAGAAACAGCTTGATGCCACACAGCTGTACCTCAATGAAATCGGCTTTTCGCCGCTACTCACTCCCGAAGAAGAAGTCTATTTTGCCCGACTGGCCCGCAAGGGCGAAGCAGCCGGTCGCAAGCGCATGATCGAGAGCAACCTGCGGCTGGTGGTCAAAATCGCCCGTCGCTACGTTAACCGGGGGCTGACACTTCTTGATCTGATTGAAGAGGGTAATCTGGGGCTGATCCGGGCCGTGGAAAAATTCGATCCCGAGCGTGGTTTCCGGTTCTCCACCTATGCCACCTGGTGGATTCGCCAGACCATTGAGCGGGCCATCATGAACCAGACCCGTACCATTCGGCTGCCGATTCATGTGGTGAAGGAGCTCAACCTTTACTTGCGTGCTGCACGTGAGCTGACCCAGAGGCTTGATCACGAGCCCACCGCCGAGGAAATTGCCCGGATGGTGGACAAGCCCGTGGGCGACGTGAAACGCATGCTGGGCCTGAACGAGCGGGTTGCCTCGATGGATACGCCCATCGGTACCGGCGGCGAAAAGTCGTTGCTCGATACCGTGGCCGATGAAGGTGCGACGGATCCGGCGGACCTTTTGCAGGACAACAACATGTCCTCCTGTCTGGAGCGCTGGATTGATCAGCTGAGTGAAAAACAGCGTGAAGTCCTGTCCCGCCGTTTCGGTTTGCGCGGCTATCCGATCTGCACTCTCGAGGAAGTGGGCCAGGAAATCGGCCTGACCCGCGAAAGAGTTCGCCAGATCCAGGTTGAAGCGCTTCGCCGTTTGCGGGAAATTATGGAAAAGGAAGGCTTGTCAGGCACTTTACTGTTTGAGTAAACACCGAGTCTGTACCATCGAAAAAGCTGGCGATAACGCCGGCTTTTTCTTTATATGCCCTGTATTCAATACGGATAATCTATCGAAATGAGCAAAAAAACAGTAATGACACGCGTGTTGGGCCTGATGCTGCTGGCACTGCCTCTGTATTCCGGAGCAAAGACTGTTGAAGGGGTAGAGGTACCGGGCACCTACTCGTACGAAGGACAAGAGCTTGCGCTTGCAGGGGCGGGCAGCCGTTCCAAGTGGTTCATGGATTTGTACGTGGCCGGGCTGTACCTGTCCTCAGCAGAGCCGGGCAGCACAAGCGTTATTCTTGAAGCTGACGAGCCCCAGGCGATTACCCTGAATATTATTTCCGGAATGATCACCAGTGAGCGCATGAAGGAAGCGACCCTGGAGGGCTTTGATGCGGCCACCGAAGGCGATACCAGTGCCATCCAGGAGGATATTGATCGTTTCATCGCGGTTTTTGAGGAAACGATTGAAGAGGGAGACGCTTTTACTCTGGTCTATATGCCGGAGGAGGGTGTCAGTGTGCTGAAGAATGGTGAGCACAAAGACACCCTCGGAGACCTGGCGTTCAAACAGGCACTTTTCGGTATCTGGTTATCCGACAACCCTGTGGACAAGGGCTTGAAGGCCGGCATGCTGGGTCAGAGATAATCCCGCTTCTGCTTGAATTCGCACAGGTCTTCAATAATACAGGCGCCGCATTTGGGTTTACGGGCGGTACAGGTGTAGCGCCCGTGCAGAATCAGCCAATGGTGGGCGTCCATCAGAAACTCTTTGGGTACCAGGCGCATTAAACGCTTTTCCACTTCGACAACATTTTTCCCCGGTGCGATACCGGTGCGGTTGGACACCCGGAAAATATGAGTGTCTACCGCCATGGCCGGCTGGCGGAACGCTGTGTTCAAAACCACATTGGCGGTTTTTCGCCCGACACCGGGCAGAGCTTCGAGCTCTTCACGTTTGTCCGGTACTTCGCCACCGTGCTTTTCGATCAGCATTCGGCAGGTTTTGATCACGTTCTCGGCTTTGCTGTTAAACAACCCGATGGTTTTGATGTATTCCTTCAGGCCATCAACACCCAGCGCGAGGATTGCCTCCGGGGTATTGGCCACCGGAAACAGCCTGTCGGTCGCCTTGTTGACCCCGACATCCGTGGCCTGGGCCGACAGAATAACCGCAATCAGCAGCTCGAAGGGTGAGCTGTAATTGAGCTCTGTGGTTGGCTCGGGGTTGGCCTCCCGCAACCGGGCAAAAATCGCTGTTCGCTTGTCTTTGTTCATGCTCTTCCGGGATCTGCTCAGGAAATATTGCCGGTTACCCGCACCCGCTTGCTGCCAGCGCTTACCGTTTCCGGCTGAGCCGCTTTGCGGCGCTCGGCCATATGATTGTCGATGCCGTTTTTCAGGGCTATCAACAAACCAAGGCCAATAAAGGCACCCGGCGGCAGCACCATAAACAGCATGTCGGGGTAGTGCTCGAAAGGCCGGATAACCCAGTCTGAGGCCATTGGGCCGAACAGCAGGTTCATATCGGCGAACAGCGTGCCCTGGCCGAGCAGTTCGCGCATGGCGCCCAGGGCAATCAGAACCGCCAGAAAGCCCAGCCCCATCATGGCACCGTCCAGAACCGCCGGAAGGGGGCGGTTTTTGGACGCAAAGGCATCGGCGCGGCCGAGAATGGCACAGTTGGTTACAATCAATGGAATGAAAATGCCGAGAATCTGATAGAGCTCATAGGTAAATGCCTGCATCAAGAGTTCAGCGCAGGTTACGAATGAGGCGATGATCATCACAAAGGCCGGCAACCGGACCGACTCACTGACAAAGTTGCGAATGACCGACACCGACAGGTTCGAGCCCATCAGAACCAGCAGGGTGGCCAGGCCAAGGCCAATAGCGTTGACTACGGTGCTGGTCACCGCCAGCAATGGGCAGAGTCCCAGCACCTGAACTAGCGCCGGGTTGTTGGTCCAGAGGCCGTCTTTGATGATTTCTGCGGAGGTTTTTGTCGCCATAATCAGTACTGCTCCCCGGTTCCGGAGTTTCCGGTAATGCCTTGTGGCGTAATTGCGTTTTTCTCGGGTGAGGGGGCGGCGTTGAGCCGCTCAAGGATAGCCCCCCGATTCTGACGGAAATAGATCAGTGATCGGTGAACGGCTTTCACCACGGCTCTTGGTGTAATGGTGGCCCCGGTAAACTGATCAAACGCGCCACCGTTCTTTTTCACGTTCCACTGTTTTGGATGTGGGTTGCCCAGAGATTTTCCGTCGAAACTCTTAATCCAGTCGGATTTTCGGGTTTCAATGCGATCGCCCAGCCCGGGTGTTTCCCGGTGGTTGGTAACCCGAACACCCAATACCTCGCCCTGAAGATCGATGCCCACCAGCAGACGGATATCACCGGAATAACCGTCGGGCGCGATAGCCGGCATGATCATGCCCACAGGCCGGCCGTCACGGCGGGCCACCCAGGCCTGAACCGGCCCAGGGCTTGTCAGCCGGTTGCTGGCGGGAAGGGTGACTACGTCCCGAAGCAGGTTGTTGTCGTGCTGGTTCTCCGGAATGATCTCGAACAGGGCACTGGCCTCGGCTTTAGCAGCCTGTTCTTCAATCCGGTCTTCGGTGACCACCTGGGTCAGGGCAATGGTGCCGCCGGTGATCACGGCAAACAGACCAAGACCGATAGCGCTGCGGAGTATGGAGGTTGTGATGGTGCTCATGGATCAGCCTCCGCTCCTGCCGGGTACACCGCGCCTGGCTTTGTGATGGCCATAGGTTCTGGGCGGGGTGTAGTAATCGATAAAGGGCACGGCAAAGTTCATAAGCAGCACACTGAAGGCGACGGCGTCGGGATAATTGCCCCAGGCCCGGATAAGGTAAATCAGAACACCAATGCTGGCACCGTAGATAAGTTTGCCCTGATGACTGGTGGCGGCAGACACCGGGTCGGTCGCGATAAAGAAGGCGCCGAGCATGGTGCCGCCGGCCAGAAGGTGCAACTGCAAGGGCGCATACTGGTCAGCATTGGTGCCAAAAGCCAGGCTCATAGCGGCCAGGCCCCCGAGCACGGCAACGGGAATGTGCCAGGTAATGATTTTCAGCCAGATCAGCAGCAGGCCGCCAGCCAGAAAGGCCAGGCTGACCCATTCCCAGCCCCGGGCGACGGTTTCGCCAAACGTGGGATGCTGCAGCACTTCGGCAGACGTATGGCTGGCAATCTTGTGTTTGTATTCGTCCAGCGGTGTGGCCATGGTCCAGCCATCCACGGCTGTCTGGCTGGCAGAGAAAATTCTGGCCAGGGTTTCGCCGAAGCCTGGTGCACCGACGAACAGCCCCGCAGCTTCCGCCCAGTTGGTAGTCATGGCCACGGGGAAGGAAATCAGCACCAGCGCATAACCCACCATGGCCGGATTAAAGGGGTTGGAGCCCAGGCCGCCATACAATTGCTTGGCGACAACAATGGCAGAGATAACGGCAACCGCGGAAACCCACCAGGGGGCGAACTGAGGCAGCGACAGGCCCAGCAACAGGCCGGTAACGGCGGCGGTGTTGTCTTTCAGGAAAAAAGTGATCGGCTTGCCACGCAGTTTCAGAAAACCGGCTTCGCACGCCAATGCCAGAGCCACGCACCAGATCACGTTGATCAGGTTGCCCCAGCCGAAGAACAGGGTCTGGGCAAGCAAACCCGGTAAGGTGGCAATAATTACCCAGAGCATTACCCGCGACGTAGGGCGGGCGTTGTGAGCATGGGGAGATGATTGCTGAACTAATGCCATGAACGTTTAGCCTGCTGTGGGTTCGTTGGAAAGGTGTTCGCGGGCTTTATCCAGGGTGTCTTTGGCCCGCTTTACGCGATCGTGGTTTTTGGCCACTGCCCGCTCCAGCTTTTCGACATTGTCGGCTTCCTGGGCTCTGGCTTCTTCCAGCATGCCCTGCATGGTGTTCAGCTTGCTTTCGGCCTGCATCAGCTGTTTTTCCAGCGTTTCGATATCCGGTTTCTCAACCTTGTCGCTGTTGTTCGGTTCAGCGTTTTCAGGAGCCCGGGCTGTTTTCGCCTTCTTCCGCTCCAGAGCCTGCTCTACCAGGGCAGACTTCGCTGAACGTTCATCAACGGCTTCGCCTTTGGCGGCTGCTTTTTCCGCTTCGGCTTTCTTCTTCTCCTGGGCTTCGGCGGCGGCTCTCGCCCGCTCCTGCCGGCGTTGTTCTTTCTCTTGCTGCTCCCGCTCCAGGCGAGCCTGGCGTGCTTCGAAACGCTCGCGGGCCCGGTCTGCCTTCAGCTGCTCGGCATTCTGCTGGCGGATTTCACCTTTGGCGAAGCGATAGTATTGCACCAGCGGAATGGAACTGGGGCAGACGTAGGAGCAAGCGCCGCACTCGATGCAATCGAACAGGTTCAGATGTTCCGCTTTCTCGAATTCGGCAGACTTTGAATACCAGAACAGTTGTTGTGGCAACAGCTCCATCGGGCAGACTTCTGCACACTGCCCACAGCGAATGCAGGGCTGTTCGGGCGGTGGTGCCGGTAGTTCACTGGCGGTGGCGGCGATCACGCAGTTTGAAGTTTTTGCAATCGGCACAGAGTGGTCCGTCAGGGTGTAGCCCATCATGGGGCCACCGAGAACCAGTCGATTCAGTTTGTCGACGTCCAGCCCCGACAGTTCCAGCAGGTTGGTGATGGGGGTGCCGATCAGGGCTTCAAAGTTACCCGGTTCCCGCACCGCCTCGCCGGTGATGGTTATAATGCGCGAGATCAGCGGCTTGCCTTCGAATACCGCCCGGGAAACGGCGACCGCCGTGCCCACGTTCTGGCACATCACGCCGATATCGGCCGGAATGCCACCACTGGGGATTTCCAGGCCGGTCAGAATCTCGACCAGCTGTTTTTCGCCCCCCGATGGGTATTTGGTTGGTACCACCGCAATTTCGATCTGTGTGCCTTCAACTGCGGCACGCATGGCGGTAATGGCTTCCGGCTTGTTGTCTTCAATGCCGATCACACAGCGGGCGGGGCGCAGAATCCAGGCCATGACCTGGAGCCCGGCGACGACGCTGTCGGCCTGTTCGCGCATGGTGATGTCGTCGGCGGTGATGTAGGGCTCACACTCCGCGCCGTTGACAATCAGGGTTTCAACTTTCCGGTCACGGGGAGGGCGGAGTTTTATATCGGTCGGGAAACCGGCGCCCCCCATTCCGGAAATGCCTGCTTCGCGAATAAGCTGCAGGACCTGTTCCCGCTCCATTTGCTTGTAGTTACTGACCGGCTCCAGTGAGCACCACTGGTCTTCGCCATCCGGCTTCAGTACCACGCACCAGTCTGCCATCCCGGAGGGGTGCGGTACGGGGCGCTGTTCAACCGCTTCAATGGTGCCGGAGGTAGATGCATGAACCGGCACACCCATGCCGGTGGTCACGTCGGCTACTTTCTGTCCTTTGAGTACATGGTCGCCCACGTTGACGATGACTTCCGCCGGCTCACCGATGTGTTGCTGAAGAGGCAGAACGACAAGCTCCGGCACCGGTGCCTGCCGAAGCGGCCGGCGGGTGGATTGCTGCTTGTTCTGGGGCGGGTGGATGCCGCCGGAAAAATCCCACAACTGAGTCATCAGGCACTGGCTCCCTGGCGGTCGGTGGCAATAACGCCGGAAGGTGGTGGCGTCCAGGTCCAGGTGCGGATGTCGGGTTCAACCGTCACCATGTCAATGCAGTCCACCGGGCAGGGTTCGACACACAGGTCGCAGCCGGTGCATTCACTCTCGATTACCGTGTGCATGTGCTTGGCGGCACCAAGAATGGCATCCACCGGACAGGCCTGAATACATTTGGTGCAACCGATGCACTCGTCTTCACGAATCACGGCCACCCGCTTTTCCTGCTCGGCACCATGCTCGGCATCCAGCGGCTGGGGCTCAACATCCAGAAGGTCGGCCAGGGCCTTGATGGTGGTTTCGCCCCCGGGCGGGCACTTGTTGATGGCTTCGCCGTTGGCGATGGCTTCCGCATAGGGGCGACAGCCGGGAAACCCGCACTGGCCGCACTGGGTTTGTGGCAACAGCGAATCAATCTGATCCACCAGCGGGTTGCCCTCGACTTTAAAGCGCTCGGAGGCATAGCCCAGCAAACCGCCGAACACCAGAGCCAGGGCCAGTAGCACCACAACTGCAATGATAATGCTTGTCCACATACAACAACCGCTCCGTCAGACCGCGACCAGGCCGGTAAAGCCCAGGAACGCCAGTGCCATCAGCCCGGCGGTGACCATACCAATGGCGGCGCCCCGGAAGGCAACCGGCACATCGGCAACGGCAATTCGTTCCCGCATCGCCGCAAACAGTACCAGCACCAGAGAAAAACCGGCTGCGGCACCAAAGCCGTACAATACGGATTCCACGAAGTTGTTGTTTTTATTCAGGTTCAGAAGTGCAACGCCAAGAACCGCACAGTTGGTGGTAATCAGCGGCAGAAAAATACCCAGTACCCGGTAGAGCAGGGGGCTGGTCTTGCGCACCACCATCTCGGTGAACTGCACAACCACGGCAATCACCAGAATGAAGGTAATGGTGCGCAGAAACACCAGATCCAGCGGTTCCAGCAGATAGGTATAGGCCAGATAGCTGCACACCGAAGACAGTGTAAGTACAAAGGTGGTCGCCAGGGACATGCCCATGGCGGTTTCCAGTTTTCCGGAAACCCCCATAAACGGGCACAGGCCCAGAAACTGAACCAGTACAAAGTTGTTCACCAGAATGGTGCTGACCAGTATCAGTAAGTACTCTGTCATCGGAGCGCCTCAGCCTCTTGCCGCTTACATTACCCGCATGCCCGGGGTCGCCCCGGAATCAGGAGACAGGATGAAAATGTCCTCACCGCCGGGGCCGGCTGCCAGCACCATGCCTTCAGACATGCCGAACTTCATCTTGCGTGGTTTCAGGTTGGCGACCATGACTGTCATACGGCCTTCCAGATCTTCTGGTTTGTAGGCCGACTTGATACCAGCGAACACGTTGCGTTCGCCATGCCCCACGTCAAGTGTGAGACGAAGAAGCTTGTCTGCGCCCTCTACATGCTCGGCTTTGACAATTTTGACCACCCGAAGATCCACCTTCGCGAAATCCGGAAACTCGATTTCATCGGCAATCGGTTCCAGGTCAGATGTGGATTTTTTCTTCACGTCGCCAGTCGCTGCCGGCAATTCTTCTTTTGAAGCCTCCAGCATCTTTTCGATCTGCGCCATCTCCACCCGGCTCATCAACGGCTTGAACTTGTCGATACCGTGGTTTTCAAGCAGGGCCTCGCGATTGTTCCAGTCCAGACGGCTGTTCAGGAATGACTGAGAGGCCTCGGCCGTTTTCGGCAGCACCGGCGTCAGGTAAGTCATCAGCAGCCGGAACATGTTGATGGCGTTGGTGCAGATCGCCTGCAAATTTTCATCCTGGCCTTCCTGCTTGGCAATGACCCAGGGCTGCTCGTCATTCACATACTGGTTGGCGATATCCGCCAGCTCCATGATCCGGCGCATGGCGCGGCCGAATTCACGGGTCTCATAGAATTCCTCGATTTCCCGGCCCGCGTCAATGAATGTCTGCAGCTTTTCGGGCTCAGTGACTTCGCCCAGCTTGCCGTCGAAACGCTTGGTGATAAATCCGGCGCTGCGGCTGGCGATGTTCACCACCTTGCCGATCAGGTCTGAATTCACCCGGGCAGCAAAGTCTTCCAGGTTAAGGTCCATGTCATCGACGCCACCGGTTAGCTTGGCGGCAAAGTAATAGCGCAGGTACTCCGGATTCAGGTGATCCAGAAAAGTGCGCGCCATGATGAAGGTGCCGCGTGACTTGGACATCTTCTTGCCGTTTACGGTGACAAACCCGTGGGCCCAGACTGCGCTCGGTGTGCGGAAGCCGGCATCGTGCAGCATGGAAGGCCAGAACAGCGCGTGGAAGTTGATTATGTCCTTGCCGATGAAGTGGTACACCTCGGCCTCGGAGTCCGCCTTCCAGAAATGCTCGAAATCGACGCCTGTCCGGTTACACAAATTCTTGAAGCTGGCCAGGTAGCCAATGGGCGCGTCCAGCCAGACATAGAAATATTTGCCCGGAGAGTCCGGAATCTCAAAGCCGAAATAGGGTGCATCACGGCTGATGTCCCACTCCTGAAGGCCGGCATCCAGCCACTCCGCCAGCTTGTTGGCCACCTGAGGCTGCAAGGTGCCACTGCGGGTCCATTCGCTCAGAAAATCGTGGAAATCCGGCAGGGTGAAGAAAAAGTGCTCCGACTGCTTCTCCACCGGCGTGGCACCGGAAACCGCAGAACGCGGATTGATCAGCTCCGCCGGGGTATAGGTGGCCCCGCAGGCTTCACAGTTATCGCCGTACTGATCTTCGGTTTTACACTTCGGACAGGTGCCCTTGATAAAACGGTCCGCCAGGAACATTTCCTTTTCCGGATCGAAGAACTGGGTAATATTGCGCGTGGCAATGTGCCCGTTTTCCTGGAGCTGGCGGTAGATGTATTCGGAAAAGAACTGATTTTCCTCCGAATGCGTGGAGTGATAGTTGTCGAACTGGATGTGAAAGCCGGCAAAATCCTCCTGGTGCTCATCGCTGATGCGCTTGATCAACTGCTCTGGAGTAATGCCTTCCCGCTCGGCCCGCAGCATGATCGCGGTGCCGTGGGCATCATCGGCGCAAACGTAATAACAGTTATGGCCACGCATTTTCTGGTAGCGCGTCCAGATGTCGGTCTGAATGTATTCCAGCAAATGCCCCAGATGAATCGGCCCGTTGGCGTAGGGCAGGGCGCTGGTAACCAGAATATCGCGCTGTTGCTTGCTCGCTTGCGTCATGATGATGTCCGAACCTTATGTTGATACGGGTTGGAAAGACAGAACGGGGTTCCGGCGGCCATGAAAATGGATTGCGCCGGGTAAAGACCCCTTATGGTCAGAAACGGGCACAGATGATACCTTCCAAGACAGTAATTTTCACCTGCATCCGTGCTTATGAGCATATTCCGGAGACACCGATGACCCAGATTTCCCAGCAAGCCCTCGAAGCCGCTGTCAAAGAATATCGGGATCCCTACCTGAACAAAGACCTGTATCAGCTCGACGCCATTAAATCCCTGAATGCAGACGAAAATGGCAAAGTCACCCTGATGGTGGAATTGCCTTACCCGTCAAAAGGTATTGCCGGCGGACTCAAGCAGATCGTTGCCAACGCCCTCGAATTCGTAGACGGCGTTGAAGCTGCCGACGTACACGTTGGCCAGAAAATCCACGCCTATAAAATCAACAAAGACATCGACCCGGTGCCCGGCGTGAAAAACATCGTCGCCGTTGCCTCCGGTAAAGGCGGCGTGGGCAAATCCACCACCGCCGTCAACCTCGCCCTGGCCCTGAGCGCCGAAGGCGCGAGAGTCGGCATCCTCGATGCTGACATCTACGGCCCCAGCATCGGCATGATGCTGGGTGTGCCCGAAGGCCAGCGCCCGGACGTACGGGAAAACAAATATTTCGTGCCCATGCCGGCCCACGGCCTGCAAGCCAACTCCATGGCCTTCGTCGTCACCGACAAAACCCCCATGGTCTGGCGCGGTCCCATGGTCAGCGGTGCGGTGATGCAGCTACTCCAGCAAACACTCTGGGACGAACTCGACTACCTCATCGTCGACATGCCGCCCGGCACCGGCGACATCCAGCTAACCCTGGCCCAGAAAGTTCCGGTTACCGGCGCTGTTATCGTCACCACTCCCCAGGACATCGCCCTGCTGGATGGTAAAAAAGGCATCGAAATGTTCCGGAAACTCGACATCCCGGTACTGGGCGTTGTCGAAAACATGAGCGTTCACATCTGCAGCAACTGCGGCCACGAAGAACCCCTCTTCGGCCACGGCGGCGGCGAGAGAATCGCGGAAGAATACGACACCAACCTCCTGGGCCAGCTGCCGCTGCACATGACCATCCGCGAGCAAACCGACAGCGGTTCTCCAACGGTGGTTGCCGAACCGGATTCCGAAGTGGCGAGACGGTACCGGGATATCGCGAGAAAAATGGGGGCGGAGTTGTCCACCAGAGAGCGGAATCTGGGTGGAACTATTTCCAGTGTTTCGGTGACTGAGCGCTGATATTCAAAGTTAAGTGTCAGGCCAGGCCAGAAGAAAGTGAAAGCGGTTTCTGACGCCGAAGCCCCCAAGCTGAAGACTTCGACAGACCCCAAGGGAAAAGGTAAACTACGCCTCAATTTTTCCCAGCTGGAAACGAGAACCCGCCAATGAGCATCAAATCCGACAAGTGGATCCGCCGGATGTCCGAACAACACGGCATGATCGAGCCCTTCGAGGCAGGTCAGGTCCGTGAAAATGAAAAAGGCCGCGTTATCTCCTACGGCACTTCAAGCTACGGTTATGACGTACGCTGCAGCAACGAATTCAAAATCTTTACCAACGTTCACAGCGCCACCGTCGACCCCAAAAACTTTGACGACAACAGCTTCGTTAACGTTACCGGCGACACCTGCATCATACCGCCGAACAGCTTCGCCCTGGCCAGAACCGTCGAATACTTCCGCATCCCACGGAACGTACTCACCATCTGCCTTGGCAAAAGCACCTACGCCCGATGCGGCATCATCGTGAACGTTACCCCGCTGGAACCGGAGTGGGAAGGTCAGGTTACCCTGGAATTTTCCAACACCACCAACCTGCCAGCGAAAATCTACGCCAACGAAGGCGTCGCGCAGATGCTGTTCTTCGAGTCAGACGAAGTGTGTGAAACCAGCTACAAAGACCGGGGCGGCAAATACCTTGGCCAAACCGGCGTGACACTGCCCAGGACATGAACGCCAACCAGTTTCTGAAATCCGTTGCACAACTGCAGGGCTGGCGCGAATGCGCCTTCCTGCTGGCGCTGGCTGAACGCTCGTTTCCCAATTATGCCCTGTTCGCCGAAGCCGTCGGCCTGAAAACCGGCGGCAAGATGCGCCAGTTACTGGATCTTGGCTGGGAATCGCTCCAGAAAGAGACCAACGAAGCCGCTGTCCCCCAGCTGCTTGGCAAACTTGAAGGTTTGTGCCCCAGCGTTGATGACTACGACGCCTATGGCGTGTACCCGGCCTTCGACTTCTGCCAACTGCTGGAGCAGGCCCTGCTTAACCGCCTGAATCCGGACAAGCACCGCGCCACGGATGCCTCGCAACTGGCCACCCGGACCGTCATGGATTTTGTTGAAATGTCTGAAGGCGAAGGCCTGGATGATAATGAACTGGTGCGCCTGTTCGAACATCATCCCCTGCTCAAGGACGACAAACTGTTCCAGCGGGATCTGGTGCTTGCCCTCAAACGCCAGCGTGTGCCCCGTGAAGACTTCATTGCCGAGTTGCGCGAGCAGGCCGCCAACGGCGGCGTCAGCAACCTTGGCATTGCCCTTGAGAGCTGAATCCGGCCGCCCGGTCTACAATGCCTTCTGTACCCTGTTGAATCGTTCTCAAAATGGATTAGAACCATGAAACTCTCTGCGTTTGGTCGCAAGTTTACCGCCGATGCCGGCATTACCTCCCTGATGGATGATCTGGGTAACGCCATGGCCTCCGGCGACGACATGATCATGATGGGCGGCGGCAACCCGGGGCATATCCCGGCGATCCAGCAGCGGGTGCAGGAAATTCTGGCGGACATGGCGGCTGACGAAAACCAGGTGCGCCGGCTGGTGGGTATTTACGATCCGCCCCAGGGCGAAAAACAGTTCATTGCCTCGCTGGCGGCATTGCTCAACCGCGAGTACGGCTGGGATCTGAAACCGGAAAACATTGCCCTGACCAATGGCAGTCAGGCGGCTTTCTTCATGCTGTTCAACATGTTCGGTGGGGATTACGGGGAAGGCCACCGCAAACACATATTGTTGCCACTGGCACCGGAATACATAGGCTACGCCGACGCCGGCATCGAGCCGGACCTGTTCCGGGCCGTGCGCCCGGACATCTCCTTCACCGACGGTCACGAGTTCAAATACCGGGTGGATTTTGACGCGGTGGAAGTCACCGGCGAAACCGGAGCTATCTGTGTGTCACGGCCGACAAACCCCACCGGCAATGTTGTTACCGACGACGAACTGGCCCGGCTTGAACAACTGGCCCGGCAGCAGGATATTCCGCTGATTGTCGACGGCGCCTACGGTACCCCTTTCCCGAGTCTGCTGTTTACCGATGCCAGACCCACCTGGAATAACCAGATCATCCTTTGCCTGAGCCTGTCCAAGCTCGGCCTGCCAGCCGCGCGCACCGGCATCGTGATTGCCGAAGAATCCATCATCAAGTCGTTGTCCGGCATCAACGCCATCATGAATCTGGCGACCGGCAGTTTTGGCGCCATGCTGGCGGAGCCGCTGGTGCGTTCTGGTGAGATCCTGTCCCTGAGCCGGGACGTGGTGTGTCCTTTCTATAAAGCCAAGATGCAAAAAGCCGTGGCTGCGTTCCATGAGGCCATGGGCGAAGATACTTGCCGCTGGTATATCCACAAGCCGGAAGGCGCCATGTTCCTGTGGTTGTGGTTTCCGGATTTGCCCATTTCCAGTCTGGAACTTTACCAGCGCTTGAAGGAAAGGGGCGTGCTGGTGGTTTCCGGCCATTACTTCTTCCCGGGCCTGCCGGAAGACGACTGGCGTCATCGCCACGAATGCCTGCGGGTGACCTACTCCCAGGATGATGAGCGTGTTGCCGAAGGGCTGGGCATCATTGCGGATGAAGTGAAGCGGGTGTGGGCCGAGCATGGCCCGGCCGACGACTCTTGAGAGTTATTGCGGCCGGATAGAGGCGTCTTTCAGGCGTAGCTCGTATTCGCTGTCGTCCGGCTCTACCTGGAGAAGGCGCACCAGCAGGTAGTCCTGCTTCGGGTCGAACCACATCAGCGTCTGACGTTTGGAGTCGTCCTCCCGGACCTTTTCGGCTTTCAGGGCATCGACCGACCGGCCGTTGAGGTTCAGGTTCTCTTCTTCCAGCACGGCAAAACGGTCTTCGTCGTATTCGCCCTTGTCGATCACCTGATAGGTCACATCACGCTTGCCGGCTTTCAGATCCTGATGCAGTTGCAGCTGGAACCCCAGTGGGTCCAGCGCGCCTTCCCTGAGTTCCAGCTCGAACTTGTCACCCCGGTAACTGCCGGACGCGACGCCGGCCTTCCAGTCAAAGTCGATCGACTGTTTACGGTTACTGACCATTAATCCGGAAAGCTCATAACGGTAGCGCAGCGGTACCACCTGGCCGTCTTCCCAGTTGAAAATCAGCGATTCGTTGATGTCGGCAATGAAGGAGTCCACTTCGGTCCGGTACAGCCAGACGCCGTTGCCCTGATCTTTCAGCTCACGCTTGCCGGCACCATTGAGCTTGATGCCCTTGGACATGGAGGCTGAATAGGTGGCGGAGTAAGGAGTGAGGGCAGGCTGGGCCTCGGCTTCCGGCCCTGAGCTTTTGTCTGCAGTGGCCGCGATGGCACTCATACTGAAAAACAGCCCGCTCATAAAAGCCAGGGTTGTTTTTACGGGGTGCTGGTTTGTCATCCAGTCGCCTCTTTGGTTTTGATAGGTAGCTGGCGCCAGTCTAACGTGTCCAGGGTGGGCGCTGGATGACAATATGTTCAGCCGGCGGCAAGCTTCATGGGCTGTGACAGCGGCTCGCCATCAAACAATACCGCCTCCGCGCCAAGCTGGATCCGGCCCTCGCAGAACCAGCGAATAACGATGGGGTACAGCAGGTGTTCTTCCTGTTGTACCCGCTCTGCCAGGCTTTCCGGAGTATCGTCACTCGCCACAGGCACTTCCGCCTGGGCAATCACCGGCCCGCCATCCAGTTCTTCGGTGACAAAGTGAATGGACACACCGTGCACTTTGTCGCCGGCTTCCAGCGCTCGCTGATGGGTGTTCAGCCCCGTATACGCGGGTAGCAAGGAGGGATGAATATTAAGCATTTTGCCCCGGAAGGCGCGCACGAAGTCATCGGTCAGAATGCGCATGAAGCCGGCCAGAACGATCAGGTCCGGGTTATAGCGGCGCAGTTCGGCCATCAGGGCGCCGTCGAATTCTTCCCGGGAGCCGTGATTTTTGTGGTTCACCACAAAGGTCGGGATATTGGCCTGGGCGGCGCGTTCCAGCGCGAACGCGTCTGGTTTGTTGCAGCCCACGGCAATGATTTCACCGGGATAGTCGCGTTCGCGGCTGGCATCAATCAGTGCCTGCAGGTTGGTGCCACTGCCGGAGGCAAGAACAACGATGGAGGGGCGTGGTGCCGGATCTGCCTTCATGCCTTCAACACCCCCGGTGCGTAACGAACTACTGCTTCCTGATCAGCACTTTCGGCCGCTTCAAGGTTGCCAATCTGCCACACGGTTTCACCCATGGCATTGAGGGTATCGATCGCCAGATCTTTCTGTTCGGCCGGTACGCAAACGATCATGCCAACACCGCAGTTAAAGGTGCGGTACATTTCCTCGGGAGCGACACCGCCGGCTTCCTTGAGCCACTGGAAGACCGGAGGCAGCTCCCAGCTTTCGGTATCAATGGCCGCAACCACGCCGTCCGGCAGTACCCGGGGGATGTTTTCCGGCAGGCCGCCGCCGGTGATGTGAGACAGAGCCCGCACATCCACTTCGCGGATCAGTTGCAGCAGGTTCTTCACGTAGATGCGGGTGGGGGCCATCAGGGCGTCAGCCAGGGTGGTTTCGCCCATGGGCTGGCTCAGGTCGGCGTTGCTGACGTCAATGATTTTGCGGATCAGTGAATAGCCGTTGGAATGCGGACCGGAAGATCCCAGCGCCAGCAATACATCGCCTGCCTGGGCGCGGTCACCATTGATAATCTGTTCACGCTCGGCCACGCCGACGCAAAATCCGGCCAGGTCGTAATCGTCGCCTTCGTACATGCCAGGCATTTCAGCCGTTTCGCCGCCCACCAGAGCGCAACCGGACAGCTCGCAGCCCTCGCCAATGCCTTTAACCACCTGGGCGGCAATGTCTACGTTCAGTTTGCCGGTCGCGTAGTAGTCCAGGAAGAACAATGGCTCGGCGCCACCGACAATCAGATCGTTTACGCACATGGCCACCAGGTCAATGCCGATGGTGTCATGCTTTTGCAGTTGCATGGCCAGCCGGAGCTTGGTGCCCACGCCATCGGTGCCGGAAACCAGAACCGGCTCTTTATAGCCGGAGGGAATGGATACCATGGCACCAAAACCGCCAAGGCCGCCGAGCACTTCCGGGCGACGGGTGCGGGCTGCCGTATTCTTGATGCGGTTGACCAGATCGTTGCCGGCGTCGATATCCACACCAGCATCGCGATAGGTAAGGGAGGGCTTGTGTTCGCTCATGAAAATTCAACCATTGGCCTGTGATTCAGGCCGCGGATTTTAGCAGGTGGACACGGGCGCTTGCTACTCTAGCCTTTAGTGATGGTGTATCCTGTGCGCGATTCATGGCAACGGCAGGGTGTTACATGACTGAATCAGGACGAAAAGGTATTGGCAGATTTCTCAGCCCGGCGCTGCAGGCAATTGTTGTGGCCTGCGGTCTGTTATGGGCGGGAATGGCTCAGGCGGTAACAGTGTCCGGCCTGTACAGTGTTGATGTGCCGGTTGAAGGTGCTGACGCCGAAGACCTTCAGGCCGGTTATGCCGAAGGCCTGCGGCGGGTTATGGTCCGGGTTTCCGGCAGTCGGGATGTGCTTGGTCTTGAAGGTGTCGATGGCGTTCTGGAAAACGCGCAATCTCTGCTGCAATCCTATGAGCTGACGCGCGACAACGGCGAGAACCGTTTGCAGATGACGTTCGGCGCGGTTGGCGTGAATAAGGCGCTTGCCTCGATTGATGCCCCGGTCTGGGGTGCCAATCGTCCGCTTACTCTGGCCTGGGTGGCGGTGGAAGAGCGGGGTAGCCGGTATCTGATTACCTCTCCGGCGGATGACGCTGTTTCTTCCTGGCGCAGAAGTCTGATGTCAGCGGCTGCCGAGCGTGGTTTGCCCGTGGATTTTCCGCCAAGGGCATTTGCGGGCAATCGGGAAGTGTTGTCAGATCTCTGGGGCCAGTTTATCGGTCGCATTCGCGATGCGTCCGAGGAGCAATCGCGTGATGCTCTCGCGCTGGTGCGCATACGACAATCCGGCGGTGAATGGCTTGCAAGCTGGACGTTCGACGGCACATCAATGGATGACCGGGAGCGTTCGATCACTGCCAACAGTGAGCGAGCATTGGCCCAAGCATTGATCGACCGGTGGGCGGAAGGTTATGCAAGCCGGTACTCCGTGGCGGCCAGCGATGTTGGTGAATCGCCGCGGGTGGATATAGTACTCGAAGGCGTGTCAGCCCTGTCGGACTACGGGCGTGTCACAGAGGCGCTGGAAAGCTTTTCTCCGGTAAATTCGGTCGGCGCCAGCCGCGTTCGGGGCGAACGGTTGACGGTGCAGGTCTCCTTCACCGGTGAGCTGGAGCAGCTCAAACAGTATGTGGCTCTGGATCCGAGATTTGTTGCCATGGAAAAGCCTTCAGAGCCGGCTGAGTCGTCGTCGGAAGGCGATCAGAGCGACGCTTCTGATGGCAACACTCAGGGCCAGGACAGCTCCGAGGAGAAAAAAGCAGAATCCTCTGACATCGACAATCCGTTGGCTTATCAGCCACTGGAAGCGGGTGACGAGGAAGATGCAGAGCAGGCGTTTGAATCGCTTTACCAGGTTCTCTATTACCGTTGGCAGCCGGCAAGCATTGTTGGCAGTGATTCCGATGGTTGAAGGTGTGTCGGGGGGCGTGCGGCTATGACAGCATCCCAGATGGCGTTGGGTGTCAAGCTGCGGGATGACGCCCGGTTTGACAATTTTCATGGCAGCCGCAACCTTGAGGTGGCGCACAGGCTCGAAAGCATTTGTGCCAGCCCCGACGGCCTGCCCGTTATCGTCCTGTGCGGTGATGCCGACACCGGCAAAAGCCACCTGTTGCAGGCGGTCTGTCACCGGGCCGATCAGCTTGGGCAGTCAGCGGTGTGTATCAGCATTGAAGAGCTGTTGCCGTTTGGCCCGGAGGCACTGACCGGACTGGATAATCACCAGGTTGTCTGCCTTGACGACCTGGGCCGCATCGCAGGCGACCCGCGCTGGGAAGAAGCCATCTTCCACCTTTACAATCGCCTCCTCGATCAAAGTGGCCTGTTGGTGGTCTCCATGGCGGATGTCCCCGGCGCTTATCCATTCGGACTGGCGGATCTGGGATCACGGCTGGCGCATGGCCTGGTCATGCAGTTGCGGGTCTATCGCGATGAAGACCGTATGCGTATCCTGATGGCCCGGGCGGAGCAGCGCGGTATGGTGCTGTCTGATGACGTTGCCGGTTTTATTATGCGCCGGGCACCGCGCCGGCTTGGAGAACTGCTGGCCATTCTGGATACGCTGGATGAAAACTCGTTACAGGCTCAGCGGCGCTTGACCATTCCTTTTGTTAAAAGCGTGATGGCCTGGTGATGCCGGGCCTCACTCAGTATTGACCGGATTTGAGTATGTCTACCGAAGCAAACCACCTGGACCGGGTGACCGACGGTCTGTTGCGGATTGAAATCGAGCTCAGGGAGCTGGGTGTCTGGGAAAGCGAAAGCCTGCCCGATGAAGCATTCGAAAGCACCCGGCCGTTCTGCCTGGATACCATGGAATTTACTCAATGGCTGCAGTTTGTCTTTCTGGACAGGATGAAAGGCCTGGTAGAAGCGGGGCATCCGTTGCCGTCGGTTTCCGGTATCGCGCCCATGGCTGAAGAGCATTTTCGCGGCCGGGAAGCATCGGGCGCGGGGCTGATTCAGGCCCTGGATGAGATGGACCAGTTGTTGTCCCGGTCCTGAGGCCCGTTGCGATGGTTGGGTCAGATCAGCCGCATTGAGAGATCGACGGCCCTGACGCTCTTGGTCAGGGCACCGATGGAAATGTAATCCACACCGGTTTCGGCGATCGGGATCAGGGTCTGATCGTTGATTCCGCCTGAAGCTTCCAGCTTTGCCTTGCCTGCTGTCAGAGTAACGGCCTTTTTCATATCTTCCAGTGGAAACTCATCAAGCATGATGATGTCTGCACCGGCGTCCAGCGCCTGAGTCAGTTCATCCAGATTTTCAGTTTCCACCTCTACCGGTTTACCCGGTGCAACCCTGCGGGCCTCAGCTACGGCATTGGCAATAGAGCCGCAAGCCGCTATGTGATTCTCCTTGATCAGAAAACCATCCCAAAGGCCGATCCGGTGATTGTCACAGCCACCGCAGGTCACCGCGTATTTTTGTGCCAGCCTCAATCCCGGCAGGGTTTTGCGGGTATCCAGCAGGCGTACGCCAGTATGGGCCACTCTGGCGGCATAGCCGGCGCAGCGGGTGGCAACACCAGACAGGGTTTGCAGCCAGTTCAGGGCCGCGCGCTCAGCCGTCAGCAATGACCTTGCCGCACCTTCCATGCGGAACAGTACGGCATTGGCCGGCACCTCATCGCCATCTTCAAAGAACCATTCCAGCCGGACGTCAGGGTCCACCTGACGGAAGACTTCTTCCGCCCAGGCCCTGCCGGCCAGGCGGGCATTCTCCCGGGTGATCACCCGGCCCTTGGCTATTTTGTCGGTGGGTATCAGCAGGGCGGTAATATCACCATCGCCGACATCTTCGCGGAGACTCTGAGCAACGGTTTCAATGCGGGTCTGGCGAAGCAGTTCAGGGGCGATCATGGTAATTTCCCGGAAATCGATAGGAGTGAGCATGGTTTTATGCAAGGCTGGCAATTCTACCGCCCGTGCGCGATTTCGCCAAACAGGGCGCTCTGTGATTGCTAAACTGTGATCCAGGTCGCTCTTACACAAAAGATGACATAATCTGACACAAGGTGACGCTGGCAGGCCATATGATGTAGTTAATTAATTTGCTCAAAGTGGAGCATCGTCATGGCACATGATAACAAGGTTGTCCGTTTTTCAGGCCAGAGCCCGGTAGACCGGTTTTCCATGCCGGCGGAACTCGTGCGGCTGCGTGATAAATCCGGGCAGGCTTTCAAGCAGGTGCTGGCGCGTTTTTTCGAGCAGGCAGACGACAGCCTGTTTGCTCTCGCTGACCGGGCTGGTTCCAATCAGGATCAGACCGCCTATTTCGACGCAATGCGCGAGCTTCGGCTACGTCGTAAATCCATGTCTGTTTCGATGCTGCAATACATCAGTCAGGCATTCAACGATCTGGGCCGGTTCAAACCGGCTCGCTCCCGAACCTCTCTGGAAGAAGTGGATCAGGACTCACTGGGCCTGGTGGATCATTCTGAGCTCGAGCAACAGGTTGCAATTGATAACCTGACAACCCGCCTGCGTAATCGTTATCAGGAACCGGTTCATTTGCTGGCAGCCCGGGTGCGCCATTTGATGCCCGAGCTTGAGCTGGCAGATGAACAAATGCCACTCAGCCCGGAGGTGATCTGCGCCGCCATTGGCGAATCCTGCGCCGACCTGGATATTGATATCCGCGCGAAACTGGTGGTTCTGAAGCTGTTTGAGCGGCTTTTGGCCGACAAGCTCGGCGAATTTTACCGGGAATGCAATCAGGTGCTCATCGCCGATGGCGTATTGCCGGATATGAAACGCCCACCAGTGGGCAAGTCGCCAGCGGCAACCGGGGCCGCCACTCACCAGCAATCCGGCTCAGATGTTCTGAAGGACTCGGATGGGGGTGCTTCCTCCGATTTTGCGGGCACGGGCCCGACTTTTAACGAACTGAGTGCCCTGTTACGTCAGGGGCAGGCCGGGGGCGGTGTGAGTTCCGGTCAGCCAACGGGGCAGGTTCTGGACGCCCGTCAACTGATGATGCAGCTTGATCAGCTGCAGACGGCCGCACCACAGCCGGTTGATGGTGAAATAGTGCCACTGCGCCAGCAACTGCAACCACTGCTGCAGGCCGGAAAGGGGACGGGCGCGTCGGTTGGCCAGGCAGACAGTGATGTGATCAACCTTGTGGCCATGCTGTTTGATTTCATTCTTGAGGACCGGCAGCTGCACCCGGTCATGAAAGCGCTGATCGGTCGGTTGCAGATTCCTGTCCTGAAGGTGGCGCTCAAGGATCGTAATTTCTTCAATCGTGGTGGCCATCCTGTCCGCAAGTTGCTCAACGAACTGGCGCTGGCTGCAATCGGCTGGACGGAGAAACGCCAGGGCATGCGTGACCCGCTGCGCGAGAAAATTGAGGAAGTGGTTGATCGCATTCTCAATGAATTTACCGATGGCACAGAACTGTTCGAGAAACTGCTTGAAGACTTTGGTCATTTCATGGATCTGGACCGCCGGCGCCGGGAGCTGGTGGAGCAGCGCCTGAGAGATGCCGAGGAAGGCCGGGCCAAACAGGAACGTGCCAGCCAGGTGACGGCCGATGTTGTTCACGCGCAGACCGCTGGCCGGGATATTCCTGAAGCTATTCAGCAGGTTCTCAACGAACCCTGGACCCGTTATCTGCAGTGGGTGGCGCTGCGCAAGGGTGAAGACAGTGAGCAGTGGCAGCAGGCCTGTGAGGTAACCGCACGACTGGTGTGGAGCGTTGATCCCTCGCCCGTCGCTGACGCCACCCGCACCGAGTTGTTGCGTGCGATTCCCCACGTTGTGGACGACGTACGTAAAGCCCTACAGGAGATTTCCTGGGATCCGTTTGCAACCGATTCCGTGATTCGCGATCTTGAACTGGCACACGTTGACGTGCTCCAGAAACTGGTGACCGCGCCGGTCGAGGAAACGGTTGCGCCGGTTGTCGAAGAGCCGGTGCCGGAAGAAACCGTTAACGAATCGGTCGCTGTGGCCAATGTGCCTGAGCCAGAACCAGAACCAAACGTTGCACAGCCGGTTGTGGCAGCCGAGTGGCTGGCCAGAGCCGACCAACTCAGAGTTGGCTCCTGGCTGGAAATGCTGGGTGAGGAAAGCCGGGTTCGCTGCAAGCTGGCGGCGTTCATCCGGGCTACCGGCAAATATATTTTTGTTAACCGCAGTGGTGCCAAAGTAGCCGAGTACTATCGGGAGGATCTGGGGCTGGCCATGCAGGAAGGTACAATTACCTTGCTGGACGATGGTCTGATTTTTGACCGTGCTCTTGAATCCATTATCGATAACCTGCGACACAGCCGTAAAGACTGAACCCGGAGTTCGTGGTATCCACAGACGCTTTGTGATTCAATCAAGGCATTGAATTTTCAAACGTCTGTGGAAGAACCTTGGCATATTCAGAATCGGCACCCACTTCCTCTTGTTCATCAGCAATGCCCGTTGAGCAGTTGCGCCTGACCGGTCACTTTCCGGGCGCGCGCTGGTGTCCCTCTCCGAATTTCGGGGCCCGTCCCGAAGAGGCTGATATTTCGCTGCTGGTGGTACATAACATCAGCCTGCCCCCCGGGCAGTTTGGCGGCTCCCATATTGAGGATTTCTTCTGTAACCGCCTGCAGTCACAGGCGCACCCGTATTTTGCCACTATTGCCGGGCTGCAGGTGTCTGCTCATGCACTGGTTCGCCGGGACGGCTCGGTTGTGCAGTTTGTCAGTTGTCTGGATCGGGCCTGGCATGCGGGGCGATCCAGTTTCTACGGGGAGCAGGAGTGTAATGACTTTTCCATTGGCATCGAACTGGAAGGTGCCGACGACATTCCCTACACCGATGAGCAGTATGCCTCCCTCGCGCAGCTGGCAAACCTGATTATGGCAGCCTGGCCGGCGGTGACTGCCGGTCGCATTACGGGGCACTGCGATATCGCTCCGGGCCGGAAGACCGACCCCGGGCCGGCATTCAGCTGGTCTCGGTTTCACGACACTTTGTCCGCTGCGGAGACAGTCTGAATGGTTCTGGTAATTTTGCTGGTTGCTTACATGATCCGTCGTCGGCTGGACGGCCTGAACCGCTGGTCCGTGGACGGGATGTGGCGCCGGTGGTTCAGCCCGGGTGCCCAGGCGAAAGCCGGCAAGGAACGGTCTGTATGGCCGGGTGTTGTGCGTGTATTGGCGCCGGCGGTTTTGCTGGCCGTACTGGTTTATCTGGCCGGTAGCCTTGGCCTGCGCTTTGCGGTTTACCCACTGGAGTTGTTGGTACTGATCGGCCTGATGGGCGCGCCGGGCTGGCGTCAGGTGCTGGAGGCCTACTCACAGGCCTGGGGGCGGGGTGATATGCAGTCTGCCTGGCGCCACGTTCAGCAATGGCTACCGGCTTCAGAGCGGGGTGAGGCGCTGTCACCGGAAACCATGCACCTGTCGCTGTCACGGGCGCTGATGGTGTCAATCTTCGAACGTTTCTTTCTGGTGGTGTTCTGGTACCTGGTGGGCGGTATTGCCCTGGCCTTTCTGGCCCGTGGCATGGTGGCTCTGGCCGAACATTGGCCGCAGGCCGCGGCACGGGAGCGGTTCCGCAAGGGGGCCGATCTGGTGGGCTGGATTCCCGCCCGGCTGCTGGCCTGCACGTTCGGACTGGCCGGGGATCTGTCCGGTTGGTTACAGAAGATTCGAGGGGTGATTCCCGGCTTCGGGAAGAACAATACCGAAGTGCTTATGGCGGCGGCCAACGGCTCCCTCACAGGTTATGCCCTGGACCCGGCACGCTTTTCCGGCGTTAAACCGCAGGATTGGCCGAATTTTGGCGGGCGTAGCCTCAGTGCCATCCGGGATTTGCTGAACCGCAGCATGCTGGTGTGGATCTGTGTGATCGCCTTGCTGGTGATTGCCGGGGTGGCCTGAAATGATGAAAAACCAGCAAGAATAACACTTAGTGGTGATTAAGCTTTTGCGACTTTAGACGATAATCCCTGAAAACAACAAAAACTCAGTGATTGACGTCAGCGCGAGGGCATCGTGAAATATCTTATCAATCCAGCTGTAGCCCTGATGAACCGGCTACCTATGGTCTACAAATTCAGTCTCATCAGCATACTGTTTCTGGGGCCAATCCTTGTTCTCTCCTGGCTGGTAATCTCTGGCCTGAATCAGTCGGTACAAACCATGACCCGGGGTATCGAAGGCCTCGGAGAGCTTCAAAAGGTCGAACAGTTATTCATTGCCTCTGTAAACTACCGCGACTACCAGGCACCGGGGTTACTTAAAGATGAGCCCGTGTTGCTGGACAAGGCTGGCAAGGCTCGGGAGCAGATAGAGCAACTGCTGGCCGACCTGGCTCAACCCCGCCGGTCCTTCGATAACTCCGGTTCCTGGCAGGCGCAGGTTGAGGCACTTCGTCAGGACTGGAACGCACTTGTGGGCGATGACAATTATCAGGGCAGTATTGACCCGCAATTCGAGCTGTATCAGAAGTTTGTCCAGAAAGCCCGGGCATTACTGCCGGCCACCATTGAAATGTCCGGCCTGGGTCAAGATGCCTCTCGGGAGAATCTGCTGTTGTTGGGGCTGGTGCGCTCAACGCTTCCCGAAGCCCGCTCTGAAATTGGTCAGGCCCGTGCGTTTGGTATTTACGCCCTGGTGGAAGGGCAGGTGGGCTACAACCTCAGTGAAACCCTCAATGATATTTACGATCAGTTGACCAACCGCGGAGCGCTGCTATCACCGGCGCTGTCCCGGGTAAGCGAGGCCTCTCCCGAACTTCAGCAGCAGGCGGGCGCCGCGCTTTCCGACGTTGAGCAAAGCCTGGACCGGGTTCGCGACAAGCTGGATACCCATATCATTATGCCGATGCGTCTGGAAATGCCCTGGCAGGACTTTGACGGTCTGGTGTCGGCACAGGGTGATCATTTTGACGCTCTGAGTGCCGGGATTTTCAACGTAGTTGAGGACAATCTGGTTGTCCGTCTTGAAAGCCAGACTCGTCAGCGCACTTTAATCCTGGTGGTACTGATTGCCGTGCTTGTACTGGTGGTCTACCTGTATGTCGGGTTTTTCATGTCGGTGCGGGTAGCGATCAACCGCTTTAGCCTGGCGGCTCAAAGCGTGGCGGCGGGTGATATGACCACCCGGATTGAGCTCGATAACCGGGACGAGCTGGGAGAGCTGACGGATGAGTTCAATAACATGACCGGCCGCATTGCCGAGCTGATTCAGTCAGTCAGCCAGACTACTGCTGAGGTGGATCGGCAGGCGGTTTGGGTGAACGATACCGCCTCTGCCAACAGCGAGGCGGCGGAGACGCAACGGAGCGAAACCGGTCAGATCCGTGAGGCCATGGGGCAAATGGTCACCGCGGTGGGCGAGGTAACCGAGAGTGCCCATCGGGTGGCTGACAGCGCTGGTAGAGCGGAGCGGGATACCGAAACCGGGCGCGAGGTGGTTTCAACCACGGTGGCGGCCATCCACCGGCTGGATTCGGAAATCTCCGGCGCGGTGGATGTGATTCGCCGGGTCAGTGCGGACAGCGATAATATCAGCCAGGTATTGGTGGAAATCAAGGCCATTGCCGAACAGACCAACTTGCTGGCCTTGAACGCGGCGATTGAGGCGGCCCGGGCCGGGGAACATGGGCGCGGCTTCGCGGTGGTTGCCGATGAGGTTCGATCATTGTCGCAGCGCACCCACAAGTCGACGGAAGACATCGAGGGCATGATTTCCCGGCTGCAAGGTGGCGTAAATGACGCGGTGGCGGCCATGACCCGTAGCCACGAGGCGACCGAGCAAACGGTGCATAAGTCTGGCGATGTAAGCCAGGCGCTGGACCGGATTGCGGTGGGTATTTCCGAAATTGTCGACATGAGTCATCAGATCGCTCAGGCCGCAGAGGAACAATCGGCGGTGGCGGGCAATGTGAACAGCAATGTCGCTCGAATCGGTGAGTTGGGCGACAGCACGGCGGACAACGCGGACGAAACGCTGGGTTCGTCCCGTCGTATGTCGGAATTAACGGCGAACCTTCAGCGCCTGGTGGAAGCCTTCAAGGTCTGAAGCGGGGCAGGCGAGTGAAATCCGGCCCTCAGAGGCCGGATTTTTTCTGTTCCCAGAGGATTTCCTGAGCGCCGTTCCGGCGGGCCAGAACCCGGGCGACCACAAACAACAGGTCGGACAACCGGTTCAGGTAGTGTCGTGAGGCGGTGTTGATGGAATCCTCGTGGCCCAGCGCCACCACCACTCGCTCTGCGCGCCGGCAGACTGCCCGGGCCATATGGCACTGGGCCGCCGCGGGGGAACCGCCGGGAAGTATGAAGTTCTTCAAGGGTGGAATGCCTTCGTTGTAATGATCCAGCGTTTCCTCCAGCCAGTTGCTGTGGTCCTCTCCAATCACTTTGCTGCCAGGAATGGCAAACTCCCCACCCAGATCAAACAGGTGATGCTGAATGCGGCGGAAAACGCCGATCAGGGCATCGTCAGCGGGCAGTGTTTCGATCAATACTCCGATATGGCAGTTCAGCTCGTCGGCGGTGCCCATGGCTTCTACGCGTTGAGCATTCTTGGCTATCCGGTTGCCATCGGCCAGGCCGGTGGAGCCGTCGTCGCCGGTGCGGGTGTAGATTTTTGACAGGCGATTGCCCATGGCTAAAGCTCCGTTTGATTAGAGTTGTGAATTCAGTAGTTGTACCCGTTCCGTGAGCATTTGGTTCACCGGGGTAGCCATTCCATGCTGTTGGCCAAGGCGCACCAGATAACCATTGATGAAGCGGATCTCGGTGATTTTGCCAGCCAAGACGTCCGCACGCATGGAAGACGTGTTGGTCGCGGTTTTCCGGGCGACGGCCTCAATTTTCTCGCGCAGTGCCTCCGGTGATTGTTCCGGTTGGCCGTCTGCTTTCATCAGGGCGCTGATTTCCCGGCACAGCGGATCGATCCATTGCTGATAGAAAGTCTGTGCCAGAATGTCTCCGTTCGGGCAGTTCAGAATGGCGGTAAAGGCATTGATGCCGGCATTGACCACCAGTTTTTGCCAAAGCCTGTGCAGAATATCCCGTTCGGTATGAATGATCAGGCCACTTTCTGCCAGCTGCTGAACAACGCCGGCAACCCGGCATTCTGCGATGCTGGTCAAGGCGCCGATCCAGCTTTCGCCTGACCCGGCGTGAATCGTAACATCCGGCGCAGGGCGGTTGGCGCCTTCAGTGGTGGAGGCGGCCAGGATGGGGGAATCAGGCCAGCGTTCGGCCACTTGTTGCTGGCTGCCCAGGCCGTTCTGGAACAACACAATGGGCGTGTCTGTCGGCACTGATAGACGAGGTAGCGTGGATTCCAGGGCGGCCAGAGTGTCGCCGGCCTTGGTGGTGACCAACAGCAGGTTGATGGGCTGGCCAGGTTCCAGCCAGGGCACTTCGATGGCTTGTTCCGGGCCATCAATTGGCCGGAAACGGTAATGCAGGGAAGGTGGTGTTCGCTCCGGGCGAGGTACAAACGCTACCTGCCCGGCAGGTAGCGTTGCGGCCCAGAGCCGGCCCAGAGAGCCGGCTCCCAGAATGGCAATCATGCCTTACATGGCCTCGATATCAGCCCGTTGGCTGTTCAGGCGCTGCAGGCTGCTCTGGGCGTCTTTCAGCTTTCCTTTCTCTTTCTCGACCACTTCGGCCGGCGCTTTGGCGGTGAACTTTTCATTGTTCAGCTTGCCTTCCACGCGACTGATTTCCTTGTTCAGGCGGTCCAGTTCCTTGTCCAGGCGCTTGAGCTCGGCGTCTTTGTCGATCAGGCCGGCCATCGGCACCAGTACTTCCATCTCGCCGACCAGTTGGGTGGCGCTCATGGGCGCCTTGTCGCCTTCAAACCACTCCAGTTTCTCCAGCTTGGCCAGGGAAATCAGGAAGGTGCGGTTGTCGTCCATGCGGCGCTGGTCTTCAGCGCTGGTGCCCTTGAGCAGCACAGGAATCTGTTTGGCCGGGGAGATGTTCATTTCACCGCGGATGTTGCGCACGGCAACGATCACGCCTTTGAGCCATTCGATATCGGCGGCTACGGCGGCGTCCTGCTTGCTTTCGTCCGGCTGTGGGAACGGCTGCAGCATGATGCTGTCGCCTTCCTTGCCAGCCAGCGGCGCGATCCGCTGCCAGATTTCCTCGGTGATAAACGGCATCATCGGGTGCGCCAGGCGCAGAACGGCTTCCAGCACCCGCACCAGAGTGCGGCGAGTGCCTCGCTTGGCTTCAGCGCTGGCGTTGTCGTCGTTCAGGGCCGGCTTGGACAGTTCCAGGTACCAGTCGCAGTATTCGTTCCAGATGAACTCGTACAGGGCGTAGGCGGCCAGGTCGAAGCGGTACTGTTCCAGGTGGCGGATCACGTCCTGTTCGCAGTTCTGCAGTTCACTGATGATCCAGCGGTCGGCCAGGGACAGTTCCACGGGCTCGTCTTTGACGCCACAGTCTTCGCCTTCGGTGTTCATCAGCACGTAGCGGGCGGCATTCCACAACTTGTTGCAGAAGTTGCGGTACCCTTCCAGGCGCTTCATGTCCCAGTTAATGTCACGGCCGGTAGTGGCCATGGCAGCCAGGGTAAAGCGCAGGGCGTCGGTGCCGTGGGCGGTGATGCCTTCCGGGAATTCTTTCTGGGTGCGCTTGCCGATTTTCTCGGCGAGCCTGGGTTGCATCAGGTTGCCGGTACGTTTTTCCAGCAGGTCGTCCAGGCTGATGCCGTCGATCATGTCCAGCGGGTCGATCACGTTGCCCTTGGACTTGGACATCTTGTCGCCATGCTCGTCGCGGATCAGGCCGGTCACGTACACGGTGTGGAAGGGCACCTGCGGGGTGCCGTCTTCGTTTTCCATGAAGTGCATGGTCATCATGATCATCCGGGCAACCCAGAAGAAGATGATGTCGAAGCCGGTGACCAGCACATCGGTGGGGTGGAAGGTCTTCAGGCGTTCGGTGATTTCCGGCCAGCCCAGGGTGCCGAAGGTCCACAGGGCGGAGCTGAACCAGGTGTCCAGCACGTCTTCGTCCTGGTTCAGCTCGATGTCTGCGCTCAGGTTGTGTTTTTCACGCACTTCGGCTTCGCTGCGGCCCACGTAGATGTTGCCTTCGGCGTCGTACCAGGCTGGAATCCGGTGGCCCCACCAGAGCTGGCGGGAGATGCACCAGTCCTGGATGTCGCGCATCCAGGCGAAGTACATGTTCTCGTACTGTTTGGGCACGAACTGGATGCGGCCGTCTTCCACGGCTTCGATAGCAGGTTTGGCCAGGATCTTGGCGTCGGCGAACCACTGGTCTGTGAGCATGGGCTCGATGATCAGCCCAGAGCGGTCGCCACGGGGCACGTTCAGTACGTGGTCTTCCACCTGATGCACCAGGCCTTCGGCTTCCATGTCGGCGACGATCTGTTTGCGCGCGTCTTCGCGGGTCAGGCCGGCGTAGGCGGCGGGCATGGTGCCGTCGATGTCGGTGTTTTCGGTGCCGTCGGCGTTGAACACTTCGGCTACGGCCCGGATGTTGGCGTCCTGGGTCATGACGTTGATCATGGTCAGGTTGTTGCGTTTACCAACGGCGTAGTCGTTGAAGTCGTGGGCCGGGGTGATCTTCACACAGCCGGAGCCTTTCTCCGGGTCGGCGTGGTGGTCGGCGACAATTTCGATCTTGCGGCTAACCAGCGGCAGCATCACGTGTTTGCCAATCAGGTGTTGGTAACGTTCGTCGTCCGGGTGAACGGCCACGGCGGTGTCGCCGAGCATGGTTTCCGGGCGGGTGGTGGCGACCACCAGGTAATCCTTGCCGTCCTGAGTTTTTGCGCCGTCAGCCAGCGGGTAGCGCAGGTGCCAGAAAAAGCCCTTTTCTTCCTTGTTTTCCACTTCCAGGTCGGAAATGGCGGTATGCAGTTTCGGATCCCAGTTGACCAGCCGTTTGCCACGGTACACCAGGTCGTCTTCGTACAGGCGGATGAACACTTCCTGCACGGCTTTGTAGAAGCCATCGTCCATGGTGAAGCGTTCGTTGCTCCAGTCCACGGAGTTGCCCAGGCGACGCATCTGGCGGGTGATGGTGCCGCCGGAGTGTTCTTTCCAGTCGTAGATGCGTTTAACGAATTCTTCACGGCCCAGGTCGTGGCGGGTTTTGTCTTCTTCGGCGGCCAGTTTACGCTCAACCACCATCTGGGTGGCGATGCCGGCGTGGTCGGTGCCGACGGTCCACAATGCGTTGCGGCCCTGCATGCGCTTGTAGCGGGTGAGGGTGTCCATGATGGTGTGCTGGAAAGCATGGCCCATGTGCAGGCTGCCGGTCACATTGGGCGGCGGGATGGCAATGCTGTAGGACTCACCTTCGCCGCTGGGGCGGAAGTAACCTTTGGCTTCCCAGTTTTCGTACCACTGGCGCTCGATGTTTTCTGGCTGGTAGGTTTTTTCCATGGGTTTCTGCAGTGACCGTTGGTTGATTCACAAGGGGAAAATTTGAGGCCGCCGATTATACATGCTCGCTTTGGTTGCGGCGAACTGTGGGCTCACCGCCGCCGCATATCATGAACTCTGGCTTCAATCCCCATTGTCCGCAGCTGTTTGTAATGCCCTCTAGCCTGGTTCAGCACCTCCGGGTCATTATGGGCCACCAGCGCCAGGCGGCTGAATTGATCGGCGTTGGCCGGCAGCGTGGCGGAGAGCACAACCACCGTATCCCAGTCCGTGGCGACGGGTGGGTACAGCAGGATGCCGACGGGTTCTTCGCAGGGTGTGGCGAAATCCTCGGCAATGCTGTGGGGGATGAACGCATCCGGGGTGAAGTTCCACAGTAGCTCGTCCAGTTCCTCGGCGTGTTCGCGGGTGTCGCAGAGGATGCACACGCGGTCGCCTTGCTGCCAGGCTTTGTCCACGAGTTTGGCGGCGTGGAGGTTGCGGGCTTCAGGTGTGTTCTGGGCGAGGATGTGGAACCAGTAACGCTGGTTCTTTTCGTCCCGGCCGGAGGGGCCGGCAGTCTGGCTGCCGGGCTCCGGTTGGGTGTTGGGGTCAGCCTGCATGGGACATCAGGTAGTCGACCAGCAGGGGCACCGGGCGTCCGGTAGCGCCTTTGGCTTTGCCGGAGTTCCAGGCGGTGCCGGCGATGTCCAGGTGGGCCCAGCGGTAGTCTTTGGCGAAGCGGCTCAGGAAGCAGGCAGCGGTTATGGTGCCGGCCGGGCGGCCGCCGATGTTCTGCATGTCGGCGAAATTGCTGTCCAGCTGGCTCTGGTATTCTTCCCACAACGGCAGGCGCCAGGCGCGGTCGCCGGTGCGTTCGCCGGCGGCGAGCAGTTCGTTGGCCAGATCGTCGTTATTGGACAGCAGGCCGGTGGCCTGGTTGCCCAGGGCGATGATGCAGGCACCGGTAAGGGTGGCCATGTCGACGACGGCTTCCGGGTCGAATTTTTTCACGTAGGTGAGGGCGTCGCACAATACCAGGCGGCCTTCGGCGTCGGTGTTGAGGATTTCGACGGTCTGGCCGGAGAGTGTGGTAATGATGTCGCCCGGGCGGCAGGCATTGCCATCCGGCATGTTCTCGGCAGCGGCGATAACGGCGACGACGTTGATTTTTGGCTTGGTCTCGGCCAGAACTTTCATGGTGCCGAATACGGTGGCGGAACCGCCCATGTCGTATTTCATTTCGTCCATGCCTTCGCCGGGCTTGAGGCTGATGCCGCCGCTGTCGAAGGTGATGCCTTTACCCACCAGTACGTAGGGTTTGTCTTTGGCTTTGCCGCCCCGGTATTCCATGACGATCAGGCGTGGGGGCTGTTTGGAACCTTTGCCGACAGCCAGAATGGTGTTCATGCCCAGCTTTTCCATCTGCTTTTCATCAAGCACTTCGGTCTTGAGGCTGTCGTAGTCTTTGGCCATTTTCTTGGCCTGATCTGCCAGCCATACCGGGTGGCAGATGTTGGGCGGGGTGTTGCCCAGATCACGGGTGAAGTTCATACCACGGCCAGTGGCCAAGCCCAGGTGCAGGGCGTCTTTCAGTACTTTGGTGGCCGCTGAAGCATGCACGACAATTTTATTCAGTTTGCTGGCGGCAGGCTTGTCGCTTTTGTATTCGTTGAAGGTATACAGCTGTTCTTCCAGAACCTGGCCAATCAGTTTCAAGCGGGCCTGTTCGGAGCTGACGGCTTCTTCGCCCTGGATGGTGGTGTCTGTCAGGCTGATCAGGGCCGTTTTCGACGGGCCGTCTTTCAGGTTGGTGGCCATGGCTGCCAGGGCCTTGCGGTAGCTGGCAGAGGTGCGGTCTTCATCTTTGCCGGTACCGACCACAATCAGGCGTGGCCAGGGTTGTTCGCTCAGGGGCAGAGTGGCCACCGAGGCGTTCTTGCCGGACAGATCGCCTGTTTTCTGGAATTGCCCGATCAGCCCGCCCAGCGCTTCGTCTGCTGCTTTGGTGGATTCCGGCCAGCTGCCTTTTTCGGGCAGGCCCACAACCAGGCAATCGGCTTTGGTTGTGGTAATGGCTTTACTGCTCAGACTGAAGTTCATGGCAACTCCTTTTCTAGACTATGATTCGTCGCCGGATTTGGCGTTCCGCACTAAACAACAAGCATCGGGGTAATGACGCGATTTATCAAGCGTTGGCGCTTTATCGTTACCATCGCTTTACGGTATTGGTCCGGTGCTGTCATTCATTGGCAAGGTTACATAGAATACGCGCTGTCCCGTGAATCCTCCATTTTTCGCCTGGGTACGGCCAGAGAGGCTGCTTTGACTATCGTTTTCCGTTACCTCAATCGCCAGATTATGGTCAGCATGCTTGCTGTTTCCAGCATTCTTTTGCTGGTGTTTATGAGTGGCCGTTTTCTCAAGTATCTGGCTGAGGCCGCTGAGGGCGAGCTTGCGGGGGATGTATTGTTTGCCATCATGGCCTATCGATTCCCTGGTTTTCTGGAGCTGATATTGCCCCTGGGGCTTTTCATCGGCATCTTGCTGGCATACGGGCGCATGTATCTGGAAAGCGAGATGACGGTCCTGTCCGCCTGTGGCGTGAGTGACAGTCAGCTTTTGGGTAAGACACTGATTGGCGCTCTGCCGGTGATGCTTGTGGTCGCGGCCATGAGCCTGTTTATTTCTCCCTGGGGCATGGGCCAGGTTGAAAAGATTTTTAACGAGCAGAAAAAGGCAACGGAGTTCGAGATGCTGGCGCCGGGCCGTTTCCAGGACTTCACGTCTGGTAGCCGGGTGACCTACACCGAGGGATTGAGCGATGACAAACGCGAGCTGCAGGGCGTGTTCATTGCGGAATACGCCCGTGATGGTCAGGGCGTTACGCTGATTACCGCTGAATCGGGCTCTCAACTGATTGATGAGGAAACGGGAAGCCGTTTCCTGATTCTGGAAGATGGCGGTCGCTTTCAGGGCACGCCGGGCGAGCTTGACTATAACGTCACCCGGTTCGGTGCTTACGGCCTGAAAATCCAGAGTGGTGAAGCCGGCGACAAGGATCTTGAAGAGGGCGTGAGCACTCTGGATCTCTGGCATTCCGAAGATCCCGAAGACCGCGCATTGCTGCATTGGCGCATTTCGCTGCCGTTGATTGTGCCGATTGTCACTCTGCTGGCGGTGAGGCTGAGCCGGGTAAATCCCCGGCAGGGGCGTTTCTTCCATCTATTGCCTGCCATGCTGGTGTACATCACGTACCTGGGGCTCTTAATTGTGGCGCGCGATGCCCTGTCAGAGGAAAAAGTACCGGAGTGGATTGGCATGCTGTGGGTGCATGCGCTGTTCCTTGCGCTCGGCTTATGGCTTCAGCTTGGCCCCGCCTGGTTGTACCGGCGTCGGCTGGAAAAGGAGGGGCGTGCGCATGCATAAGATTGACGGATACGTAATGCGCACCGTCGGCGGTGCCATTTTTCTGGTAATGATTGTGGTGCTGTCGCTGGACCTGATCTTTGCCTTTATTGCCGAGCTGGAAGATACCCGTAACGACTACCAGACCCTGCAGGCGCTCTGGTATGTCGCCCTGACGTTACCCCGGCGCATTTATGACTATCTGCCACTGGGCGCCTTTATGGGCTGCCTGGTGGGACTTGGCTCCATGGCCAGCTCGTCAGAATTGACCGTCATCCGGGCGGCCGGAGTGTCACTCAAGCGCATTGTCTGGTCGGCCATGAAGCCGGCCCTGGTGGTGGTTCTGTTGGGCGTGGGTATTGGTGAATATATAGCGCCCACCACCGAACGTATTGCCCAGAGTGATAAGGCGGTCGCCTTGGGCGCCGGGGGCAATGTGGCCGAGGCACACGGTGTCTGGCATAGGGAAGGCAACACCTTTATGCATCTGAACGCCGTGCAGCCCAACGGGGTTCTTCACGGCGTATCGTTGTTCGAATTCGATGATGAACGCCAGTTACAGGAATCCAGCTTTGCCAGGCGGGCCATTTACCAGGGCGACTACTGGTTGCTCGAGAACGTCACTACCACCCGCATTGAAGAAGAGCGCACGGTTCGCGAACGCAGTTCTTCTGTCCGTTGGGAAACCGGCTTGTCGCCGAGCGTGCTGAGCGTACTGATTGTAAGCCCGGAAGACCTGTCGATGTCCGGGCTGTACACCTATGCCGCTTACCTGGGTGATCAGGGGTTGAGTGCCGCGAGATACTGGCTGGCGTTCTGGAAAAAAGCGCTGATGCCTCTGGGTACTGCGGTCATGGTACTGGTGGCCATCTCTTTCGTTTTCGGGCCGCTGCGGTCGGTGACCATGGGGTTCCGGGTGTTTACGGGGCTGTTGGTGGGGCTGGCGTTCAAGTACATGCAGGATCTGCTCGGGCCCATGAGCATGGTGTATGGCTTTAACCCGATGTTTGCGGTATTGGCACCGATTGTAGTGAATGCGGCGGTGGGCGCGGTGCTGATGCGCCGGGCCGGGTGAACCGGCCCGGATCGCTGGGTTACGGATTCTTTTGCGGCTTTGGTACCTGGACAACCACGCTGCCGGATGTACGATCCGTCAGCGACAGGCCGTTGACCGGATAAAACACGGCGATAATCGCCGGTACGGTGAGCAGCAGGGTCAGGGCGCCGAGATAGTAGGTGCCGAGGATGGTCAGGAAGACCACCACAGCCGCCGTGATGTACCGGATCAGCGCTTGAGTCCAGTTCACCGAGGTGCCGTCCAGATTCTCGATGCGCACCCGCCAGACCTGCATGCCCAATGTCTGCCCGACACGGGTCCAGAAGTAGGCAAAGAACAGGTAAAGCACAAGGACCAATACAAAGGTGAGCCCGGGGTCGCCGGACAACTCACCGGCTTCGGCCAGCTGTTCGTATTTGTCCCAGCCTGTTATCCAGCCCGCGACCATGGTGTATCCCCAGGTAGCAACCAGTAGTACAGCAATGCTGATCAGGCCATCGTAGATAATAGCCAGGGCACGCTTGAGAGCGGTTGCTGGCGGTAGCAGTTCCTCGGCGTCATGAAAGCGTCGGGGCATGGAATCTCCTGTGAGGTTTCACGTTTTTCCTGTTCACGGCGTGTGCTAGAGTAGCGGATTTGCGCACGCATGTAAGTATTCATGTTCAATTGCAGATCCGGCGGCCGTTTCGCCGGGTTTCTGAGAGGGTATCAAAGGGTTATGAAAACCGCTGAGTTGCGACAGGCTTTTCTAGAGTATTTCCGACAGCACGGCCACACCATTGTTCCCAGCAGTTCACTGGTGCCGGCTGATGATCCCACATTGCTGTTTACCAATGCCGGGATGAACCAGTTCAAAGACCTGTTTCTGGGTCGGGAAGAGCGCGACTATACCCGGGCGACCACCACCCAGAAATGTGTGCGCGCCGGCGGCAAACATAATGACCTGGAAAACGTGGGTTATACCGCACGCCACCATACCTTTTTCGAAATGCTGGGCAACTTCAGTTTTGGCGATTACTTCAAGCGCGAAGCTATCAATTACGCCTGGACATTCCTGACCGATGAGCAGTGGCTGAACCTGCCGAAAGAAAAGCTTTGGATCACGGTTTACGCCGAAGACGACGAAGCCTTTGATATCTGGAACAAGGAAATCGGTGTTCCCGCGGAGCGCATTATTCGCATTGGCGACAACAAGGGCGCCCGCTATGCCTCTGACAACTTCTGGCAGATGGGCGACACCGGCCCTTGTGGCCCCTGTTCCGAAATTTTCTACGACCATGGTCCGGAAGTGGCCGGTGGCCCTCCCGGCAGCCCGGAAGAAGACGGCGACCGCTACATCGAAATCTGGAACGTGGTGTTCATGCAGTACAACCGTACTGCCGATGGCGAAATGCTCAACCTGCCCAAACCCTCTGTTGATACTGGTATGGGCCTGGAGCGCATTACCGCTGTACTGCAGGGCGTGCACAGCAATTACGAGATTGATCTGTTCCAGGATCTGCTGAAAGCGGCGTCTGACATTCTGGGTGGCGTTGATACTACCGAAGCCTCCCTGCGCGTGGTGGCCGATCACATCCGTTCCTGTGCCTTCCTGATTTCCGACGGTGTTATGCCGTCGAACGAAGGCCGGGGCTTTGTGCTGCGCCGGATCATTCGCCGCGCGGCCCGTCATGGCAACAAGCTGGGCGCCACCCAGCCGTTTTTCTACAAGCTCACCGGCGCATTGGTTGAGTTGATGGGCGACGCCTTCCCGCAGCTGGTCAGCAGCCGCAAGCAGATTGAAAAAGTTCTGCAGCAGGAAGAAGAGCAGTTCGCCAAGACCCTGGACAAAGGCCTGCGCTTGCTGGAACAGGACATCGCCGAGCTGAAAGGCAACGAAATTCCGGGCGAAACGGTATTCGCTTTGTACGACACCTACGGCTTCCCGGTGGACCTGACCAACGATATCGCCCGTGAACGCGGCCTCAGCCTGGATTACGACGGCTATGAAAAGGCCATGGAAGCTCAGCGCGCCCGTGCCCGTGCCGCCAGCAAATTCGGCATCGATTACAACGCAGCCGGTATCTCCATTGATGGCACCACCGAATTCACCGGTTATGACCACATTGACGGCCAGGGGCGTATTCGGACCGTGTTGGTGGACGGCGAAGAACGTAATGCCGAAGCCGGTGATGAGTGTGTGGTCGTGCTTGAGCGCACACCCTTCTATGCGGAGTCCGGCGGGCAGGTCGGCGACACCGGTCTGCTGACCTGGAGCGGTGGCCGTTTCAAGGTAACCGACACCCAGAAAGAAGGTGACAACCATCTGCACGTGGGTACCCTCATTGAGGGCGAATTGCTGCCCGGCCTGGAAGTGGACGCCCGGATTGATCACGCCCGCCGTGAGCGCATCAAGCGCAACCACTCGGCGACCCACCTGTTGCATGCCGCATTGCGTAAGGTCCTGGGTGAGCATGTTAGCCAGAAAGGGTCTCTTGTAGACCCGGACAAGCTGCGTTTTGACTTTTCACACTTCGAAGCGGTCACCGCCGACGAGCTGAAAGAAATCGAGCGCCAGGTAAACGAACAGATTCTGCAAAATACCCCGGTCGACATCGACGTGACTGACATGGAAACCGCCCAGCAAAAGGGCGCCATGGCGCTGTTCGGTGAAAAATACGGCGATGAGGTACGCGTGCTCAGCATGGGCTCCGATCGTTATTCGGTTGAATTGTGTGGTGGTACCCACGTAAGCCGTACCGGTGACATCGGTCTGTTCCGCATCACTTCCGAGAGTGGCATTTCCTCCGGCGTTCGCCGTATTGAAGCAGTCACTGGGTTTGGTGCGCTGGAATGGCTGAACGACACTGAAAACACCCTGCGCGAAACCGCGAAACTGGTGAAAGCCACCCGCGATACCGTGGTTGAGAAAGTTCAGCAAACGCTGGATCGCAACCGTCAGCTGGAAAAGGAAGTGGACGCCATTAAGGCCAAACTCGCCAGCTCTGCCGGTAATGATCTTGCCAGCTCCGCGGTGGATGTGGCTGGCCTGAAGGTAGTGGCTGCCGAGATGGAGGGGGCTGATCGCAAGGCCCTGATGGAAACCGCCGACCAGCTTAAAAACAAGTTGGGCGAAGGTGTTGTGGTGCTGGCCACGGTTGATGGCGACAAGGTTGTACTGGTTGCCGGTGTCACCAAATCAGCCACCAGCCGTATTAAGGCCGGTGATCTGATGAAACACCTGGCTGCCGAAGTGGATGGCAAAGGCGGTGGCCGGCCGGATATGGCTCAGGGCGGCGGTAACGATCCGTCAAAACTGGCCGATGCCCTTGCCGGTGTGCCTGCCTGGGTTGAGAAGAACGTCGGGTAAATAACTACTTTTCGGAGGCCGGAAAAAGCATGGCTCTGCTGGTTCAGAAGTTTGGAGGTACATCCGTCGGCACGACCGAACGGATTGAGGCGGTTGCCGAGAGAGTATCGCGGTTCCGCAGTGAAGGGCATGATGTGGTTGTTGTGGTCTCCGCCATGAGTGGCGAAACCAACCGACTGATTGGCCTGGCCAACGACATCATGGAAGAGCCTGTGCCACGGGAGATGGACGTACTGGTTTCCACCGGCGAGCAGGTGACCATTGCGCTGTTATCCATGGCCTTGCAGAAACGCGGCTGTGACGCGCGTTCCTACACTGGCAGTCAGGTGCGGATTCTGACAGACAGCAGTCACACGAAGGCGCGGATTAAAGAGATCGACGAGCATCGCATGCGCGAAGATCTTGATGCCGGGCGAGTGGTTGTGGTGGCCGGGTTCCAGGGCATTGACCAGAGCGGCAACATCACCACGCTTGGCCGGGGTGGTTCTGATACCACGGCGGTAGCTCTGGCAGCGGCCCTGAAGGCCGACGAATGTCAGATCTATACCGACGTGGACGGCGTTTACACCACAGATCCACGGGTGGTGGACAGCGCCCGCCGTCTGGAGCGGATCACGTTTGAAGAAATGCTCGAGATGGCCAGCCTCGGCTCGAAGGTGTTGCAGATCCGGGCAGTAGAGTTTGCAGGTAAATACAACGTTCCATTAAGGGTGCTTTCCAGCTTTCAGGAAGGCGAGGGTACCCTGATTACTTTTGAGGATGAGACCGCCATGGAACAACCGGTTGTTTCCGGCATTGCTTTCAATCGTGATGAAGCCAAGCTGACCATCTCCGGCGTGCCGGATACCCCGGGCAGCGCGCTTCGTATTCTCAAGCCGGTCAGCGATGCCAACATAGAAGTGGACATGATTGTTCAGAACGTGGGTGAAGACAACAAAACGGCTTTCACCTTCACCGTTCATCGCAACGACTTCAAGCGTGCGCAGGACGTTCTGCGCGGCACCAGTGCCGAGATCGGCGCCGGCGAAGTGGGCGGTGACACCAAGATCGCGAAAGTGAGTATTGTCGGTGTTGGCATGCGTTCACACGCGGGTGTTGCCACCCGGATGTTCGAAGCTCTGGCTAACGAGGGTATCAACATCCAGATGATTTCTACCTCTGAGATCAAAGTTTCTGTAGTGATCGATGAGAAGTATCTGGAGCTGGCCGTTCGAGCCCTGCACAGCGCATTTGAACTGGAGAATGCCGGGGCTCAGGAGCAGGCCTGAGGCTGGAGCGCCGGGAACAGGCATAATAATCCTTATTGTTAAATCCTATGGATTATTCTGACTATATAAGTATTATTGCGCCTTCAGTGTGATCAGTGATCTGATTATAAATAGCACAAGTAAATATAGATGCTGTCGGAACAGGTAGCTTCGGATAGGGAGAAAGGGATATGTTGATTTTGACTCGCCGTGTTGGCGAAACTCTGATGATCGGTGACGAGATTACCGTTACCGTTCTGGGTGTAAAAGGTAACCAGGTTCGCATTGGTGTAAACGCCCCAAAAGATGTGGCTGTTCACCGCGAAGAAATTTACCAGCGAATTCAGTCCGAAAAAGGCAGTGAAGAGCCAGAACCGGGCAATTACTGATCGATTGAAATCCGCTCCAGGGCAACCGGAGCGGATTTTTTGTTTTCAAAGGAAAAACGGCCACAAAAATATTGTGTCAACCCTATGAAAACAGAAATATTGTGGTAGTATACGCCCCGTTCTCAAGGAGAGGTGGGTGAGTGGCTGAAACCAGTTCCCTGCTAAGGAACCGTACGAGCAATCGTACCGAGGGTTCGAATCCCTCCCTCTCCGCCATTTTCCTTTCAGGAAATAGAGAGCCGGTTGAAGTGGCATTCAACCATTGCGGATGAAGTATTGCGCGGCTGTAGCTCAGCTGGATAGAGTACCTGGCTACGAACCAGGCGGTCGGAGGTTCGAATCCTCCCAGCCGCGCCACTTTCACCCCAAACAGTTTTTAAGCGGCTGTAGCTCAGCTGGATAGAGTACCTGGCTACGAACCAGGCGGTCGGAGGTTCGAATCCTCCCAGCCGCGCCATATCAAACAAAGAAGCCTCGCCTTGTGCGGGGCTTTTTTGTTTGCAGATCTCGGAGTTCGAAAGGGTTCGACCGAAGCCCGCAATGCGGGCTGAGGAACGCCGTCACGAGTGACGGCGACCCCGAAGGGGTGAGGGCCAAAGGCCCGAATAATCCTCCCTCTAGCTCCATTGGCACTAAGTCCCCCTTCAGGGAGGGCGCTTGTTATCCGTTCTAACTACCTTGAACGCTTCCCAGAAAAAAACCCGCACAAGGCGGGGTTCCAGAGTTTGATGATTTCCGGGCTCTATCGCCGGGCAGTACGAAAGCACAAAAGCGGCGGCAGCAGCGCCACAAAAACCCCCGCGCCCGCTCCCAGTCCGATAAGCACCAGAGCCGTATAATCCAGCCAACCTGCCAGCTGCGAGTGGCTTGCGCCGGTAATCCAGGGTGCCAGAGACGGCGCCCCGATAAAGGCAATCACCCCTGCAACAGTGCCAATTTTCCGGGCACCGCGCCAATCCAGCGGTCCTTTGCGGTGCCGTGCAAAGGCGCCAATCACCAGCACCAGTTCCACAACAACAGCGAGTACGATAAGAGGGAGGAAAGGGCGAACCACTTCCAGCAGAACAGATAAAACGCCAAACAGTGAAAAAACCATATCGATAGCCTCCTTAGACTCGGCCTCTGAGCATGGCCAGGTAGGCGGCCTGCAGCATTGTTTCCTTCAAAACCCAGGGTACCCAGTGTTCTTCATAGGGGTTGATGAAGTTGAAAGACGGTGTCATTTTCAGGTCGTAATCGAATTCCACCAGGATGGCTTTGCCTTCCTCGGTAATCAGCGGGCAGGAGGTATAGCCATCATAGCTGCGGGTCATTTCCGTGTTCTGGATAATGGCCAACAGGTTTTCCACGGCAACAGGCACCTGGGCTTTAACACTGGCGGCAGTTTTGCCAATGGGTGTGCCGACCACGTCGCCAACGCCGAACACGTTTGGATAGCGGCGATGCTTCAGGGTGTGTTTGTCGACCTCTAGCCAGCCTACAAAGTGGCCGTTCTGCCAGGCCAGTTCACTGTTCCTTACTGGCTCTGGCGCCGTCATCGGAGGCACGACATGAATGAAATCGTAGTTTTCTCTGATTGGCCCGTTCGGGGTGTTGAATGTCGCTATTCGCTGGCCAGGTTCTATGGCAGAAAGGGTGTGGTTGTTGCGGATGGAAATGTCGCGGTCGGGCATGTGCCTGTACAGGAAGTCATTCATGTCAGGCTGAGAGAAAAGGTTGCCCTGGCCTGAAATATAATGCACTTCTGTTTTGTGCCTGGCGCCGGCTTCACGTAAACGGTGCTCTGTCAGCAAGGCTATTTTCAGTGGTGCGCCGGCACACTTGATGTCGGTTGCTGGCCGGGTCATCAAGGCCTTGCCGCCATTTTCAACCAGTTCGTCGATAGCCCTCGCGGTGCCCAGACCATTTTTCGGGTTGTCGTACACGCAGCCAATGCCGTTCTGGCCGATCAGTTCCGGGCTCATGCCTTCAATCAGGTCATACCGAATCTCCAGACCGGTGGAAACCATTAGATAGTCATAGCTGATCTGTTCGCCGCCGGCTGTGGTAAGCCGGTTATTGTCCGGATCAAAAGCGGTAACACTGTCTTTGATCCAGTTCACCGAACGGGGCAAATAACGGGCGTTCGCATCGATGACTTTCTCTGCGGAGCGCCAGATGCCAGTAGCAATCAGGGTTAAGCCGGGCTGGTAATAATGAGCTTCCCGGGTGTCGATGATGGTGATACGCGGGTTTGTAATCCCGTTCGACAGGCGGTTGGCGATCGAGACGCCCGCTGCGCCAGCGCCAACGATGACGATATGGGCGCTGGACTCAATGGCCTGAGCCTGTCGGGGAGCCAGTATGGCTGCCGTGGGCAGCGTGGCGGCAAAAGCGCCGGCAGCTGACCATTGGATAAGTTGTCTGCGGCTGACTTTATCGGGGGAGAGGCTGTTGGGTGGTTTGTGAGTGGACATGGTGAACCCTCTTCGAATTTAGCGTTGCATGGCGCTGCTTCCCGCGGATGAGATATCTCATATGCAAAATAGTACTATCCATAGAATTAATTGGTTTAACGCGTTCGAGAGTATAAAAAAGCAGAGGGAGGGTCTGTGACTTAGTCACATAGTGCGGGAAAGCCGGAGCATGGCCGACTTTCCCGAAGGCGGGCAGTTACCACATCAAATCGTCGGGAATCTCATACCCCGCATAAGGATCATCCTCACCAACATCATCCTGCTTGCGGTCATGCAATGAAATCACGGCCGACTCGTCCCGCTCCATGATTTTGCGCGCTACCTTGTCTGGCACCACTTCGTAGTTTTCACCCAGGGCAACAACCGCCAGTCGACCTCGGGAAAGCTGATCGACCATGACATCGTCCACCAGGATTTTCTTGATCTTCTTGCCATCCACAAACTGGTAAGAGGTTTTGCCCCGGCTACGGTCCAGCCGGTTGGTTTCCACCAGCTGGCGGATTTGTGCCTGGATGGCTTTCTTTTCGGCTTCTTTCTTGCGCTCAAGGTTCAGCTGGCGATCACGCTCGGCCTTTTCCTCCCGTGCCTGGCGGGCACGGAGTTCGGTTTCGCTGACTTCGACAGCGCCTTTAGGTTGTTGCTTGCGTTTTTTGCGCTTTTCACTGCGAATGGCCTTGGCTTTCTTCTCATCAGCCAGGCCGGCCTTCAATAACTGATCCTGTAAGGATGCCATCAGCAACTCCACTCATTATTTGCCAACACGGATTTCCTGTTGGTGTAGTATACGCACTCATTAGTACCTCTATAACCAGCTTTCGCTGTTCCCGGGATTTTCCTCTATGTCTTCCTTTAAAGAATTCGGCCTCTCGTCGGCGATGCTCGCCAACATTGAGCAACTTGGCTTCAGCCAACCCACAGATATTCAGTCAGCGGCCTTGCCTCATTGCCTGGCCGGGCGAGACGTTATTGCCATGGCCCGTACCGGCAGCGGCAAAACCGCCGCCTTCGGTATCGGGCTGGTTGAGGCGTTACGGCCGAAATTGTTTGCGGTTCAGGCGCTGGTGCTTTGCCCGACCCGGGAGCTGGCGGACCAGGTGGCCAAATCTCTCCGTGAACTCGCCCGGGCAAGAGACAACATCAAAGTGCTGACGCTTTGTGGTGGCGTGGCCATTGGGCCGCAAATCGGCTCGCTTGCCCATGGCGCGCACATTGTGGTGGGAACGCCCGGGCGTATTCAGGATCATTTGCGCAAAGGTACGCTCAAGCTCGACAAGGCAGGCACTGTGGTGCTGGATGAAGCCGACCGGATGCTGGATATGGGGTTTCAGGAAGCCATGGAAGACATTCTTTCCCACACACCGGATTCCCGTCAGACCCTGATGTTTTCCGCTACCTGGCCGACCTCGATTCGCAAGCTCAGTAGCCGTTACCAGCGTGAGCCGGCGGATGTGCGGGTTGAATCGGTCGAGCAGAACCCGGATATCCGGGAATTGTTCTACGAAATCCCGGCGGGCGATGAGTCCCGGGGTGTGATGGCGGTGCTGTCAAAATGGCAGCCGTCATCCTGCATTGTTTTCTGCACCACCAAGCAGCAGTGCGATGACCTGGCCAACACCCTGCGCCAGCGTGGTTTTTCAGCATTGGCACTGCATGGTGATCTGGAACAACGAGAGCGTGACAGCGTGCTGGTACGGTTTGGTAATCAGAGTTGTTCGGTACTGGTTGCTACGGATGTGGCCGCCCGGGGGCTGGATATCAAATCCCTGCCATTGGTGATTAACGCCGAGCCGGCACGGGACCCGGAAGTGCATACCCATCGGGTGGGCAGAACCGGCCGCGCGGGTGAGCAAGGCCTTGCGGTTACCCTCTGCACCCCGGCCAAGGGCCACAAAATCAGTCAGTTGGAAAGCAGTCGCAGTAGCTCGGTGGAGTGGGGCGATTCTGAAGAGTTGCTCGCGACCCCGTTCACACCCATGCAGCCGCCTATGAAAACTCTGTGTATTGCCGGTGGTCGCAAGGACAAAGTGCGCCCCGGAGACATCCTGGGTGCCCTGACGGGTGAAGCCGGGCTACCCGGGAAAATTGTTGGCAAAATTGATCGTTTCGAATTCCAGACATTCGTGGCGATAGACTCCGAATTTGCGGAAAAGGCCCTGAAGCGCCTGCAACAAGGGAAGGTGAAAGGCCGTAAAATTCCCGTGCGTTTTGCATGAGGGCCGCCCAGTAAGCGGCTTTGCTAACAATCAAGAGCAAGTCTGGCTCGGAAAACCCGTATAGATAAGCGCTTTCAGGTTGCTCGAGTACCACTAAAACGGTAAATTAAGCAGGATTTTGCTTTCCGCTTTGTCCGGGGATGCCATAGAACTTTGGTCTGAGGTCCGGCCGGCGGGGAAATCACAACCATCAATACAGGTAGCTGTTCGTTATGAATGAGCTGATGTCACAAGCCGTGGACCTGATGATTGCCGGTATGGGGTTCGTGTTTGCGTTCCTGGTGATTCTGGTATTCGCAACCACGTTCATGTCGAAAATCCTTCTGCGGTTTGCGCCGCCAGAGCCGGTAACTCCGGCCAGCACCCAGCGTGCCAAGCCCAAGGCGCCGAAGTCAGTTGATCCTGACACCGCCGAGGCCATCAAGAAGGCGATTGCACAATACCGGTCACGCCACAAGAAGTGACGGTAAAAAAGATTAGAACCTTTTAACAGAAGGCTGACACGATGACTGACACAAAAAAACCGCTGGGGATTACCGATGTAATTCTGCGCGACGCGCACCAGTCCCTGCTTGCCACCCGTATGCGGCTTGATGACATGCTGCCGATAGCCGAGAAGCTTGACCAAGTGGGCTTCTGGTCTCTTGAATCCTGGGGTGGCGCTACCTTTGATGCCTGTATTCGTTACCTGGGCGAAGACCCCTGGGATCGCATCCGCCAGTTGAAAAACGCCATGCCCAACACGCCCCAGCAAATGCTGCTGCGCGGCCAGAACCTGCTGGGTTACCGCCATTATGCGGATGATGTGGTAGAGCGATTTGTTGATCGTGCTTCTGAGAACGGCATAGATGTGTTCCGCATTTTTGATGCGATGAATGACCCGCGCAACATGGACACCGCCATCAAGGCCGTGCGCAAGACCGGTAAACATGCCCAGGGCACCATTGCTTACACAACCAGCCCGGTCCACACCATTGAGATGTGGGTAGATCTGGCCAAAGAAATTGCAGACATGGGTGCGGATTCGATCGCCATTAAAGATATGGCGGGCATCCTCAAGCCTTATGTGGCCTATGATCTGGTCAGCCGCCTTAAGAAAGAGCTTGATGTCCCGATTCACATGCAGTGCCATGCCACCACTGGCATGTCTACCGCCACCGCGATTAAGGCAGCGGAAGCCGGCATCGATAACGTGGATACGGCCATCTCTTCAATGAGCATGACCTACGGTCACTCGCCCACAGAAGCGGTGGTTGCGATTCTGGAAGGCACTGAGCGCGACACCGGCCTGGATCTGAACCTGCTGGAAGAAATTGCCAGTTACTTCCGTGAAGTCCGCAAGAAGTACGGTAAATTCGAAGGCAGCCTCAGAGGCACCGATTCCCGTATCCTGATTGCCCAGGTTCCGGGTGGCATGCTTACCAACATGGAAGGCCAGCTGAAAGAACAGAACGCCATCGACAAGTTCGATGAGGTGCTGGCGGAAATTCCGAAAGTGCGTGAAGACCTTGGCTACATTCCGCTGGTAACACCGACCTCCCAGATTGTGGGTACTCAGGCGGTACTGAACGTGCTGACCGGCGAGCGTTACAAGTCCATCTCCAAGGAAACGGCTGCGATTCTGAAAGGCGAATATGGCGCCGCGCCAGCGTCCATGAACAAGGAATTGCAGGACCGTGTTCTGGACGGCAAGGAAGTGATGACCTGCCGCCCGGCGGACAAGATCGAGCCGGAAATGGACAAGCTGACCACTGAGCTGGAAGAGCTGGCGAAAGAAAAAGACTTCAAGCTGGCGGAACGGGAAGTCGACGATGTTCTGACTTATGCGCTGTTCCCGCAGATCGGTCTGAAATTCCTGGAAAACCGCGATAATCCCGAAGCCTTCGAGCCGGTACCAAGCGCTGACGATATGGCCCCGGCCAAAAAAGCCTCTGGCCCCGAAACCTACACCGTGGAAGTGAACGGCCAGCAGTACGTAGTGGCGGTGAGCGAAGGCGGTGAAATCAGCCAGATCGAATCCCAGGGTGGCGCTTCCGCACCGGCTGGCGGTTCTGCTGCGCCGGCGCCGGCCGCAGGTGAGGGCGAGCCTGTCACTGCACCGTTGAGCGGTAACATCTGGAAGATTGAGGTCTCGCCGGGTGACACCGTCGAAGAAGGTGATGTGCTGATCATCCTCGAGGCCATGAAAATGGAAACCGAGGTTCGTGCATCCAAAGCCGGAACCATCGGTGAAATCTTCATCAAGGTCGGTGATACCGTCGCTGTTGATGATGAAATGCTGACAATCGCATAAGGGCCAGCATTCCATGGATAAATTAATGACGTTGTGGACAGGCAGCGGCCTGTTCAACATAGAAATCGGGCAGGTGGTGATGATCGCCATCGGCCTGTTGCTTCTCTACTTGGCCATTGCCAAGAAATTCGAGCCGTTGCTGCTGGTACCGATTGGTTTTGGTGGCATCCTGGCGAACATTCCCGAAGCCGGTCTGGCGTTGACGGCAGCGGAGAACGCGATTCACTTTGCCCTTAAGGACGGCGGCTCGCAGATCCTTGCTGCGCTGGCAGCGCCGCTGGATGTGACGTACCAGGCCGGGCAGTCGATTACGCCGGAGCTGAAAGAAGCGTTCAAGTTGGCCGTGAAAGAAGCGAGCTACTCGGAAATGGCGGCGGCAAACGCCCTTGCGCAGGATTTCGGGTATGGCCACGGCATGCTTTATAACTTTTACTCCGTGGTAATCGGCAGTACCGTTGGCCCGCTGCTCATCTTCATGGGCGTGGGTGCCATGACCGACTTCGGCCCGCTGCTGGCGAACCCGAAAACCCTGCTGCTGGGCGCTGCCGCGCAGTTTGGTATCTTCGGTACTGTTCTGGGTGCGGCCTTGCTGGATTGGCTTGGTATTCTGGACTTCACCATCCTGGAAGCGGCCGCCATCGGTATTATCGGTGGTGCGGATGGCCCGACGTCTATCTATGTGTCGAGTGTGCTGGCTCCGCATCTTCTGGGTGCGATTGCTGTCTCGGCCTACGCCTACATGGCGATGGTGCCGATGATTCAGCCGCCGATTATGAAGGCGCTGACCTCCGAAAAAGAGCGGGCCATCAAGATGAGCCAGCTGCGCCCGGTCAGCCGCAAGGAGAAGATCTTCTTCCCGCTGGTGGTGCTGATCGCCGTGGTTCTGTTCTTGCCGGATGCGGCACCGCTGCTGGGCATGTTCTGCTTCGGTAACCTGATGCGTGAGTGTGGCGTGGTTGAGCGGCTGAACGACACCGCTCAGAACGCCCTGATCAACATTGTGACCATTTTCCTGGGCCTGTCGGTAGGTTCCAAGCTGATGGCCGACAAGTTCCTTGACGGCCAGACCCTGGGTATTCTGGCGCTGGGCATTGTGGCCTTCGGTGTGGGTACCGCAACAGGCGTGCTGATGGCGAAGCTGATGAACAAGGTGACCAAGGAGCAGATCAATCCGTTGATTGGTTCTGCCGGGGTGTCTGCGGTGCCGATGGCAGCGCGGGTGTCTAATAAGGTGGGCCTGGAAGCGAATCCGCAGAACTTCTTGCTGATGCACGCGATGGGGCCGAACGTGGCCGGCGTGATTGGCTCTGCGGTGGCAGCGGGTGTGATGATCAAGCTTTTGGGTTGACTGTTCTTCACCGCTGTTTTGAGAAAACCCCGCTTCGGCGGGGTTTTCTTGTTTATGCTCAATGAAAATCCCTGGAGCTGACCGGTAGTGAGTTAATCAGATGGCTCAGGTTGGTTAGTTTACCCGCCATGACATGAACAATATCACCCTCCCGTTCCAGCACGCCCTTTACATGCAACAACCGGGCGGTGAGCAGCGGTTTGCGCTGGCGCCGGGCGGTTTCGAGCCAGACGACGACGTTTACGTTGCCGGTTTCGTCTTCCAGGGTCACGAAAGTGACGCCGGAGGCAGAGCCGGGGCGTTGGCGGCCGGTGACGAGGCCGGCGACTTGTACTGGCAGGCCGGGTTTGAGGGTTTTGAGTTGTTCGGCCCGGGTGCAGTGTTTCAGGTGGCCCTGTTCGCGCAATAAAGCCAGTGGGTGGCGTTGCAGGGTGAGGCCCTGGCTGCTGTAGTCCGCCAGGATATTCTGGCCCTCGGTGGGCTCGGGCAGGTACTCACAGGCTTCCGTCTCGTAGTCGTCTCCGGTTTCCTGAATGCTGCTGTCCTGGGCAAAGAGCTCAGCCGGTTCTTCGTGCTCCAAAAGCTGCCAGTAGGCCTGGTGGCGATTTTGGGTGAAGCCGGGCATGGCGTTGGCGCCGGCCAGCTTTTCCATATCGCGTTGGTCCAGGCTGGCGAACTGGCGCACTTCGGCGGCGGAGCGATAGCCCTTGGGCGGGCGGTGCTGGTGAATGCGTTCAGCGCCCTGGGCCGATAAGCCCTGAATCAGCCGCAGGCCCAGGCGCAGATGCCCGTTCGGGCCTTCCAGCGTGTGATCGTGAGAGCTGTGGTTTACATCCGGCGGCAGCACCGTTACCTGGTGGCGCTTGGCATCCTGTACAAGCTGGGAGGGCGAATAGAAGCCCATGGGCTGGCTGTTGAGCAACGCGCAGTAGAAAGCGGCCGGGTGGTGGCGTTTGAGCCAGGCAGACACGTACACCAGCAGGGCAAAGCTGGCGGAGTGGGATTCCGGGAAACCATAGCCACCAAACCCGCAGATCTGCTTGTACAGCCGTTCGGCAAAATCCTCGCTGTGGCCTCGTTCGCGCATGCCCTTGATCAGCTTTTCGCGGAAGGGCGTGAGATCACCATGGGATTTCCAGGCCGCCATGGCCCGGCGCAGCTGGTCCGCCTCTCCGGCGGTGAAGCCGGCGGCCACCATGGCCAGCTTGATCACCTGCTCCTGAAAGATGGGCACGCCCAGGGTGCGTTCCAGTACCTGGCGCACTTCGTCGTTGGGGTATTCCACCGGCTCCAGGCCGTGCTTGCGGCGCAGGTACGGGTGCACCATGTCGCCCTGGATGGGGCCGGGGCGCACGATGGCCACTTCAATCACCAGGTCGTAATACGTTTCCGGCTTCAGCCGGGGCAGCATGTTGATCTGGGCGCGTGATTCCACCTGAAACACGCCAATGCTGTCGCCCTGTTGCAGCATCGCGTAAGTGGCCGGGTCTTCCTGGGGAATGTCCTGAATCCGGAACGGCTCGCCTTTTTCCTCACTGACCAGCGCCAATGCCTTGCGAATGGCGGTAAGCATGCCCAGCGCGAGCACATCCACTTTCATCAGGCCCAGGCTTTCCAGGTCGTCCTTGTCCCACTGGATCACGGTGCGCCCCTCCATGGCGGCGTTTTCCACCGGCACCAGTTCCGCCAATGGCCCGGCGCTGATGACAAATCCGCCCACGTGTTGGGACAGGTGCCGGGGAAAATCCAGCAGGGTGTTCACCAGGGTGAAGAACTGGTCTGCCACCTTCGGGTTGCGGGTCAGCCCCTTGTCCAGAATCTGCTGGCGCCAGTGGGTGGCCCGGTCGCGCCAGTCGATGCCGTCCAGCAGCTGTTCCACCAGGGCGGCGTCAAAGCCCAGGGCCTTGCCGACATCGCGGATGGCGCTGCGGGGGCGGTAGCGGATCACCGTGGCGGCCAGGGCGGCGCGTTCCCGACCGTAGTGCTGGTAGATGTATTGGATCACCTCTTCCCGGCGCTGGTGTTCGAAATCCACGTCGATGTCCGGCGGCTCGTCCCGGTCCTTGGAAATGAAGCGCTCGAACAGCAACTCCACGTTCGCCGGGTTCACCTCGGTAATGCCCAGGCAGTAACACACCGCCGAGTTGGCCGCCGAGCCCCGGCCCTGGCACAGGATGCCCCGGCTGCGGGCAAAGGCGACGATGTCGTGGATGGTGAGGAAGTAGTGCTCGTAGCGCATCTCCGAGATCAGCGCCAGCTCCTTGCGGATCAGCGCCTGCACTTTCATCGGTGTGCCTTCCGGGTAGCGGCGGCGTTCGCCTTCGCGGGTCAGGCGTTGCAGGAAGGCGGCCGGGGTTTCGTTCTCCGGCACCAGATCGGGCGGGTATTCGTAGCGCAGGCTGCCGGGCTCGAAGGTACAGCCCTCGGCAATGGCCAGGGTTTCCCGCAGCCAGGGCTCGGGGAACAGGCGTTGCAGTACCGGGATGGGCCGAAGGTAGCGTTCGCCGTTCTGGAACAGGCAGTGGCCGGCGGTTTCCAGGGTGCGATGATGGCGCAGGGCGGTGAGCACATCCTGCAGCGGCTGGCGCTCCCGGCTGTGCATGTGTACCTCGCCGGTGGCCACCACCGGGCAGCGTAATTCCTCGGCCAGCCAGCGCACCCGGGCCAGTTGCTGGTCTTCGCCGGCTTCCAGCGTGCGCGTGGCGGTGATTCGCAGCCGGTGTTCGAACACCCGGTGCAGCCATTGCCCGCAGGCCAGGGTCTGATCGGCATCGGCGGTGAGGGGCGAGGACGGTTGCCACAGGCACAGGCAGTCATCCAGCTCGTGGGTTTCCAGGTCTTTTACGAACAACCGGTACTGGCCTTTCTCAGCCCGCCGGCGCCCGGTGGTGATCAACTGGCAGAGCTGGCCGTAGCCTTTGCGGGTGCGGGCCAGTAATACAAATTCCGGTGTCGCGGCCCCGGCCGGGGCGTCTTCTAGTTCAAACCAACTGCCGGTAATCAGCTTCACCGGACTGTCTTTAAGCGCCGCCCAGGCCCGGGGAATGCCGGCCACGGAGCAGGCATCGGTGATGGCAAGGGCCCGGTAGCCCAGTTCGGCGGCCCGTTCGGCCAGTTCCTGCGGGTGGGAGGCGCCGGTTAGAAAGGTGAAATTGCTGAAACAGCACAGTTCCGCGTACCCCATGGCCATTACCCGAACCAGCCGTGCACAAACCAGGCGTTCTGCGTGTCGCGGAACACCCAGGCCAGTTGTCCGCCCGGCAATTGGGCAATGTAGTAATCCCGGTGTACCCGCTGGCCGTCCCACCAGCCGCCACTGATACGCTCGGGGCCAGAGAACCAGGCCACCGGCGTTTCAGTGAGCGGACAGGGGCCTGGCAGCAGCCACAGTGGCCGGCGGGGCAGGCATTGCGGATTCATCAGGGCCGAGTTTTTGGCTCGCTTCACGGCCCCGGCGGACCAGGCACGTTCCGGGCGGTGATCGGCTTGCGGGTAAAGCTGCTTCAGTGCCTGGTCGCCCAGCCGCGCCTGCAGCCGGCTGATCAGCGTGTGCCAGGCTTCGTTCAGGTCCTGGGTTTCCCCCAGCAGATCCTGGCCGCCCGGCGCTTCCCGGCTGATGAACCGCCGCACCCCCAGTACCAGACTGACCACCGGGCCGCTCAGCGGTTGCTGGTCCAGTTTCAGGCGAATCAGTTTCAGAAAGGTGTCCGCCCGGTGTTCCGGCCCGGTGGTCCGCAGGCGCAGGCGAGTAGGTTCCTGGTGGCGATGCTGCAGCACCAGCAGGAGCGTGTCGGTGTCCTGCTGGCGCCAGCACAGATCTTCCTCCAGCTCCGCCAGAATGCGTTGCAGCGCAAATAGCAGCCCCTGGGTGTGTTCCACCTCCTGAATGAAATCCGCTCGCTGGCGGAAGCGGTGGGGCGGCTGCCAGGGTGCGCGCGGGTCTGGCCGGGTGCCCTGGATTTTCTGCACATAAGCCAGCAGCTCCGGCGATAGCCGCCGGGCCAGTTCCTTCTGGGGCAGGGCGAACACATCGCCCAGGGTTTCCAGCCCCAGGCGATTCAGGCGGGTACAAGCCGTTTTATCAAACTCCGCCGCCGCCAGGGGCAATTGCGCCAGGGCATGGTTGATGTGGCCCTTGTCCGCCGAGCATTCACCCTTGCCGGCACGGGCCAGTAAACGGGCGGCCAGGGGGGTATGGCCCAACGCAGCCCAGGCGGTGAGCTGGTGTTCGGCCAGGGCCTGCTCAATGGTTTGCCAGATGGCGGGTAAGCCGCCATACAGGCGTTGCAGACTGCTTACCTCGGCCCACAGGCCATCCGGCGTTGCCAGGGTAATGTGGGCCACATAGCGGTATAGCCAGCGGGCCTGCTCTTCCAGCAATTGGGTCTGCTGTTGCTGGTCCGCCTGCAGAATGTGCAGCTCCGGAGCCAGCCCCAGCGCGGTTTTCAGGCGCATGCCCGGCTGAATGCCCTGGTCCTGCGCTAGCGGGCACGCCTGCAGAACGCTCTGCCCGGTGCCTTCAACAATCACCAGGGCGTTCTCAACCGGCTGGCTGCGGCGAACGTGGTCCAGCAGCAGATGGGGAAAATGCAGGTAAAGCCAGAGCATGGTTGCCTACCGAGCCACGCCGGGCCAGGGGCCCTGAACCACCCGGGGCGCTTCCTGCACGCGGATGTTCGCCCGGTGGGCCATGGCCAGGGTGCACCGCTGGCCAGACCAGCTGCCACGGCGTTTAAGCACATTTACTTTCAGCGACTGCTGTTCATCCGGCACCAGTTCCAGGCGCAAGGCTGCTGGCGAGTTCTGCTCGGCCTGGCGGCGCTCCCGGAACAATACACACACATTCTGGCCTGCTTCCGAGGCCAGTTGCAGGCGGCGGACATCGCGAGTGGCCAGTTTGCCCGGCCAGGCCAGCACCAGCCCGGTGACCGGTGAGCGCAGGCAGTTTTCCAGTGTCCACAGGAAATCGCTGGCGTCTTCGGTGTGAATCACCACGAGGTTATCCAGCCCCACGCCTTCACGGGCCAGGGCGGGGGCATAGGGCGTGTGTGGTGGGTTCAGCCAGAACACGGTCTGGCCGGCTTCGGTCATCCGTTTCATCAGAGGCAACACCAGTTGCAGTTCACCAATACCGCTGGCGTCTAGCAGGCATTCACTGAGCGCGCCACGGGGCCAGCCCAGGCCGCCAAGCTGGTTGTCCAGCGCCTGGAAGCCCGTAGTTTCAGCGGGTTGGGTGGTGGTGCGATGCCGGTGTCCCTGCCACACCCGGGCATCGTGCAGCAGGGTGCTTAGTAACTCGCTCATGGCAATCTCCAGATACTGTTTAAATATACAGTATTTCGAAAATGACCAGATTGCAAGGACGGGTTGATAAAGCGAACGTTCGAGGCCACCTTGGTGAGTACACACCGAATAAAGGAGGTGAACATGAGCGAACTCAGCCAACAAGTCTGTGAAGCCTGCAGTGCAGACGCACCGACGGTGACCGACAGTGAAAAACAGGAACTGCTGAAATCGGTTCCGGATTGGGAGCTGGTCACCCTGGATGGCGAAGAACAGCTACGCCGGGTATTCAAATTCAAAAATTTTGCCCAGGCCCAGGCGTTCACCAACACCGTGGCCGACATGGCCGAAGCTGAAGGCCACCACCCCGCTATTTTGCTGGAGTGGGGCAAAACCACGGTGCGCTGGTGGACCCACAAGATTGGCGGTTTGCATAAAAACGACTTCGTGATGGCCGCCCGAACGGACATGGCCTACGACGAGATGGCTTGATAGCTGAGTTGCTGGCGGGCACCGGGCTCAGGCCGGTATTGCTTTATCCGGTGTACCTGGAGGGGCGCATGTACAGACCCGGTTGCGCCCCTGGCTTTTGGCCTGGTAGAGCTTTTCGTCGGCGCTGATGATGGCCTGGTTCAGGGTGGGGCGCGCGGGACTGCGGCCGGCGATACCCGCGCTGATGGTGCAACGAATCACGTTCCCTCGATCTTTAACCGCCAGTTGTTCAACATTTTGGCGAAAACGATCAACAACCTTGAAAGCTTCCGTCTCGTCGGTTTCCGGCAGCAAAACTGTGAACTCTTCGCCTCCCCAGCGGGCAAGAAGATCACTCTGGCGAGAGGAGCGGTCCAGCTCGGTGGCAATGGCCTTCAAAACTTTATCACCAGTGGCATGGCCGTACTGATCATTGATACTTTTGAAGTGATCAATGTCGATCATAACCACACAAATGCTTCTTTTCTGGCGGCAAATCAGATCCCACAGTGACTCGGCAACTGGCAGAAATCCGCGGCGATTGTTCAGCCCGGTCAGCGGGTCAAGCCGTGCTGTTCGCTCGGCAATTAACCGGGCTTCTTCATTTTTGCGGACCAGGTCGGCCAGAGCCAGCATCAACAGGATGGCATCCGCCACCATGCCGATATCCACGGCGTAGAAACCGAGCCTGGAATAGGGCACAAGACCTGCCACCGTCAGCGCCGTAACCGACGCTCCAATTCCTGAGAGCAGTGTGCCGAAGATGAAATAGCGAGCGGGTTTATTGCCTCTCATCCAGCTCGACACGCCCATATAAAGCATTAACCCGGTGAACATTGGCACGATCAAGAATGCCAGCTGCAGTGCGTGTCCCTGCTCGCCCAGCGCGAAGAAAATAACGAATAGCGCAAAATACGCCAGAATGGTTGCCTGGATTCCCCGGTGCAGCCATGGCCTGCGATGGCGCGTACGCAGAAAACTCATGGCGAACACCAGCCCGGAGGTAATGAAGCTCAGCATCAATAAAGGCGGTGCCCACTGCTGCCAACCAGTCGCTCCGGGCCAGAGAAGAGCCATGCCAATGCCGTTGTAGGAGGCCGTCATGGCCACGAAACTGGCCGTGTAAAGCGTGTAATACGCATAGCGCGGAGTCCAGAGTACCGAGAACAGCATCAGGGTGAGAACAGACAGCGCAAACATCACCCCGTAAACAAAACTGTAGAACGTCGTCTCGAACTGTTCGTGGCCGTGGCTATCCGCCATGCTGGAGAAATACAGGGGCGCCACCATGGGGTCTGCCGTTTCCACCCGAACCAGCAATTGTGTTTCGCCGGGGGCAAAAGAAAAATCGGCACTGGGGATTCGTTTGGGGATCGAGCGTTGAGGCAGAGGCAGTGAATCGCCACTGACAAAGTGTTGTGGCGGGCGCCCTTGGGGCACAAAAAAGAAATCGACACGGTCCAGCCAACCAATTCTCACGGAGACGCGCCGTGACACGCTTTCGTCGGTCGGGTTGAGTACCCTCGCGACCAGCCAGATCGCCCCCGAATCGATACCACGCGCCAGTACGCTGGTTTTGGTCTGTTGCAGAACGGCCGGATTTTCACGAATCAGAGACTGGATTTCCTCGACAGAGCGCGCGGCTCCCTGTTCCGCGACGAAAGCCACCTGATCCGTGATGGCGCTTTCATAAGCCGTACGGACATCCAGAACGGGGATGGAGCCGCTCTCATCAGCGGATGCGGCCAGTGCAGGACCCGCAAAGCTCGCAATGATCAGAAGAAGGCTGAGAAGCCAGGGCCGGTGCATGTAACTAAGTATCCGCCAATATCGATCCAACTAGGTTATAGCAAAACGGGAGTCCTGTCATTTTTGTGAGCCGGGGGTTCCTGTGCGTCAAAATACCTCATCAATCGGGCTGCGCACACCGAAACCGCCTTTGCGCACCACGTGCGTGTAGATTTCCGTAGTGCGTACGTCGGAGTGGCCGAGTAGTTTCTGGATGGTGCGCAGGTCATACCCCGCCTCAAGCAGTCTGGTTGCAAAACTGTGCCGGAAGGTATGGCTGCCTGCCGGCTTGCGAATGCCGGCTGCCCGGATGGCGATTCGGAAATGCTTCTGGACAGTACGATCCAGCATGTGGTGCCGCCTTTTAACGCCTGAGCGCGGATCAACAGACAGGTATGAAGCGGGGAATACATACTGCCAGTCTGCTTCTTGGCTAGCGCTGGGATACTTTCGGGCAAGTCCTGCCGGCATATAGACCGAGCCAAAACCACGAGCCAGATCGGCTTTGTGCAGGTGAAGTGCGGCATTGATTTGCTGCTGTAATGGCTCCATCAGACGATCTGGCAATAAAGTGATTCGGTCTTTACCGCCCTTGCCATCCCGGACAATGAGCTGTTGCATACCAAAGTCCACATCTTTCACGCGCAGCCGGAGAGCTTCGTTGATCCGCAGGCCTGCGCCATAAATCAGCATGGCAATCAACTTATATTCCGCCTCCAGATTGCGAATAACATTGGTGGCTTCTTCTGGGCTGAATACCACTGGAAGCTTTTGCGGTTTTCTGGCTGCTTCGTATTGAAGATCTTCAAGCTGAATGCCCAGGAATTCGCGGTAGAGGAAAACCAGTGCATTCAGTGCGACGCGCTGCGTGCCGACGCTGGCATTACGTTGTAGTACCAGGTGAGACAGAAAAGCTTCTACTTCGTCAGTGCCCATGGTTTCAGGATGCCTGCGGCCGTGGAAGCGGATGAAACGCTTGATCCAGAACACGTAGGTTTGCTCGGTTTTATAAGCCAGCCCGCGCAGGCGAATGAAATTGCGAAGACGATCCAGGAAGCGGGTGGATTGCGGGGAAATCGGGATGCGGATGTCCATATCCGGGGCTCTCCTTGAGTGCATGTATAAATGTACAGTATAAAATTGTAAGAGTTTGTCAAATCCGGGACGTTGGGCGGAGTTATACGAACGGATTCGCAAAAGACCCGGGAAATCACGATAACCATCTGATAAGGTTGGAAACAGCAAAGGACATGGGCGGAGTTATACGCCCACGATAGTGAGCAGGGGTGGCTCAAGAAAGGGCGCATAACTCCTGCGGTAGCCGTGGTGGATTTGGGTTAGGTTCTTGTTTCCCCTCAGGAAATTCTCTCTCCTCCCCCTCGGGAAATCATGTAATTATACGAACGCGGGATATACGAATGGGTTCGTATAACTAGCTGTTGAACTAAACCGCTGCGCGGTAGCGGTGAAGCTGAGAATTTCCCCGGGATGAGCAAGTTTGGCGGATACTGTTGAGTAGCCCAGGTGGGCTGTTCAAAAGAGGAGATGCCGCCATGACTCC